>Ga0265298_10000031_pt1 | contig 186925 bp, 149 predicted proteins | sample AusTroGonzalo_MG_3_FD_193486 | JGI IMG/M metagenome (GOLD analysis project Ga0265298, IMG submission 193486) | Bovine rumen microbial communities from tropical cattle in Woodstock, Queensland, Australia - Gonzalo_01 | ecosystem: Host-associated > Mammals > Digestive system > Stomach > Rumen ...
GCCTTGTTTCTGTTTGTGGCGGGGGTTGCGGGAGCAGACCACGCGGACCACGCCTTTGCGCTTGATGATCTGGCAGTTTTCACATCTGCGCTTGATGGACGAAGTGACTTTCATTTTCGTACTCCGATTTATCTTGTATTGTTCGAGTCCATGACAATGCGGCCCGGGGATCATGCTCCGGTCCTGTCTGTCATACGTGCGGTTTGTGCTATGGAATGCGCGGCAATCACCACAATTTGCCGCGATACACAAAGGAGTTATTACTATACACCCCGCCCCCATCTTTTTCAAACCATCTCACCTTTTTTCCGCTTTTTTTTCTGAAAATCTTTGTTAAAAACGAAACAATTCGGAAACCTTGTCTTGTTTTACTGTTTTCTGTGTCGATGCGAACACCAGCCCTTTACGAGCCGAACGCGACCACCAGGAGCAAGATTGGAATGGAAACCGGGATCAAAATCACATCCCCGACGACCGCCGACGGGAACCACAGGACCTTCCAGCAAATCACCCCGAACGACGGGGATCCGCTGGACTCGCCGCCTCCATAGCCCGCGATTTCCTTCATCGCCAGGGGACGCCAGTAATCCTGCTTCATTTCCCGAAGCCATTCCTCGTCGAACGGCATGAGTTCATTACTGCACAGGAGCTCATAACGGTTGCCGTTTATTATATAAGGAAACATGCGGTACCGATCCCAACCGCTTCTTTTTCCCTCCGGGAGTTCCTCTTCGCCCCGATGCCATACGTTGAGCCGGAAGGGCTGGGACAGATACGGCAGGTCGTCGGGATGTACGCGGAGTTGAATCGTCTCGCCCTCGCCGACCGGGAATTCGTCGATGAACGCCTCGAACTCGAACTGAACAACGGAAAGGTCCGTTACCTCGTCCGGGGAAAGATTTCTTATGTCGTTATCATCATAGACACCGGGCGGCAGAGGATAAAGCGGCATGACCTTTGCGCGCGGGGCGTCAGGGGCGGTCTCCACGACCATATTGCACCGGATCAGGTCATCCGGCAGGGGATTCAGCGGGATGCGTTTCTCATAGTTTTTGACCGAAGTCCATGCAGGCGCTTCGTGAAGAGCCCCGTAAAACGGCAGATAGTTGTATTCCTTCGTCCGCTTGCCCGTGAGAATGATCTCGTCGCTGCCGGGCGACATCTCGTAGCGGTATTCGCTGAAATGCGTTCGGGTCGTGCCGAGGTTCTGAATGACCGACATCGTGCAGCATCCGCTGCAGAGGAATCCCGTCGCCGCACATAGTGCGGCAAAGAGGAGATTGCGGATCAGCGTTTTATTCCAGGTCATGTTATTGCTCCGTGATCGTATTCTAATCATACTATATCACAACAACCCGGAAAAACAACCTAAATAAAAAAAAATCAGCGGATTGCGAAAAAAAAAGCTAAGATGTTCCAACCGGAACAATCATCCCGGCTCCCTTTTTTCCGGCTCCCTTTTTCCGAACTTGAAATTGTTATTTGCCGGCGGAGATGGTTCCGGTGACGGCTGCGAGGAACGCGAGGCGGAGCGATTCGTCCTTTTCGAACGCGCCGCGGATGGCGGAGGTCACCATGGAGGCGTCCTGTTTGCGGATGCCGCGACTGGTCATGCAGAAGTGCGTAGCTTCGCACAGCACATACGCGCCGCGCGCGTCGAGGACGTCCATGATGGCGTCGGCGATCTGGGCGGTCATGCGTTCCTGGATCTGGAGGCGGCGCGCGAAGCAGTCCACAAGGCGGGCGAGCTTCGAGATGCCGACGATGCGTTTGTTCGGCAGGTATGCGACGGAGATATGTCCGAAGAAGGGGAACAGGTGATGTTCGCAGGTGGAGAAGAACTCGCAGTTCTTGAGGAGGACCATCTCTTTGCAGACGTCCTGGGTGAAGGTCTTCAGGATTTTTTTCGGGTCCTGGCGGTAGCCGGAGAATATCTCATCGACGGCCAGCCGGACGCGGGCGGGCGTTTCGACGAGGCCCTCGCGGGAACCGTCCTCGCCGATGATCTGGAAGAAGCTCGACACGAGCTGTTCCATCTGCCGGACGCGTCCGGACGCCGCCGGACGCGGGGAAACTGCCTTTCTGGGCATATCAACGAACTCCTATCATTTTGTGCAGTTGCACGGACAATTTGAAACGCGGATGGGCGAGCACGAAATCAATCGCTTCGGAGAGATTGCTTGTGCCGTCCTTCCGGGCGAGAGGCTGGATGTTCTTGACGCAATCCGCCTCCTGCATGGAGAGAATATACGGGATGTGCTTCGGGATGAACAGGAATTTCAGTTCATTCGGGCGCGGAACGATGGGGGAAAGGATGTTCTTCGGGGAGACGGTGATCCAGTCGACCCAGTCCGGCACGGGCAGCGTGCCGTTCGTTTCGATGCAGAGGAAACGGGCGAAGCCCTGAAACAGCGGTTCATCGTCGTGGAGCTGGAGCGCGGGCTCGCCTCCGGTCAGCACGATGATCGCGCCGTCGCGATCCACAAGAAGACTGCGCACTGCCGTTTCCAGTTCGTCGCACGTCATTTCCTCGGCATGCGAGTGGTCGGTGTCGCACCACGGGCAGGCGAGGTTGCAGCCGGAGAACCGCACGAAGACCGCGGGGGCGCCGGCGAATTCTCCTTCGCCCTGGATGGAGTAGAAAACCTCGTTGACGCGGTAGGTGTACATGGATCGTCAGTCCTCATATTCGGTCGGATCGGGGATGCCCGCCTCGCGGAACGCGTCCTTGCGTTCGCGGCAGGTGCCGCACTTGCCGCAGTGCGCGCCTCGGCCGTTGTAGCAGCTCCATGTGAGAGCGAACTCGACGCCGAGTTCCGCCCCGAGCGCGGCGATCTGTCCCTTCGTCATATGGCAGAAGGGCGACAGGAGTTTTACTTTGCCGCCTGTTCCGGCCTCGATCGCATGCGCCATGCCGTCGACGAATTCCGGGCGGCAGTCGGGGTAGATCGCGTGGTCGCCGGTGTGGTTGCCGAGGATGACGGCGGAACACCCGGAATCCTCCGCGAGTCCGGCCGCCGCCGCCAGCATGATGCCGTTGCGGAACGGCACGACGGTCGACGCCATGTTGTTTTCATTATAAGCGCCTTCCGGGATGCTGCCGCCTGTTTTGAGCAGGGAGGAATGGAAGTATTTTCCGATGAAGTCGAGCGGGATCTCAATGCGCGGGATGTCGAGTTTGCGGCAGATTGCGTCTGCGGCGGCCAGTTCGCGGGCGTTGTGCTTGGATCCGTACGAGAACGAGACGGCGGAGACGGCGGAGAACTCGCGGCGCGCCCACCACAATGCTGTGGAGCTGTCCATCCCGCCGGAAAAAACGACAAGCGCGTGCTGGCTGATCATGCGGTCCGGCCTCCGTCAAATCTTGTCGCCGTGTTCGCGGGCGAGCTTGTTGATGGTCTGGAGGTCGAGCTTGCCGGATCCGAGCAGCGGGATGCGGTCGAGCCTGATGAAATCCGGAACCTTCGGGATCCAGAGCGGCGGCACGTTCTTCTTCTGGAGTTCCTCGATGACTTTCTCGGGAACCAAGCTCGGATTCGAATAGAATACCACGAGGCGTTCTCCGCGTTTCGCGTCGGGCGCGCCGGTCACAGCCACGTCGTGCGATTCGCTGCCGATGATTTCGCTTACAGTCATCTCGACGAGTTCGTGCGGAACCATTTCGCCGGCGATCTTGGAGAAACGCGACAGGCGGCCGGTGATCGTGATGTAGCCGTCCGAAGCCATTGTTGCGATGTCTCCGGTGTTGTAATAGCCGTTTTTGATGACCTTCGCAGTGAGTTCGGGTTCGTCAAGATAGCCCTTCATCACGAGTCCGCCCTTCACGAGCATCAGGCCGGGCGTGTTTTCAGGGAGTTCCTCGAATGTGTCGGGATCGACGATCTTCACGTGGATGCCGGGCAGCGGGGCGCCGATGCTGCCGGGCCTGCCGCATTCGCGTCCGAGCGTGAAGATGGACGGCGCGAGGTTGATGGCCACGATGGGGGAAAGCTCGGTGCAGCCGAATCCCTCGGTCACGGTGAGTCCGGTCATCTCCTTGACTTTTTTGGAAATGTCGCTGCGGAGCTTCTCCGCGCCGGTGATGATGAAGCGGAGCGACTTGAACTGGCCGGGCTTCAGCTTGCGCATGTAGGTCTGGAGAAACGTCGGGGTGGCGATCAGGAGCGTGAGCTTGTCCTTTTCCACCGCGTTGCACACGCCCTGCGCGTCCAGCGGGTTCAGCAGGAACGTCACGCGCGTGCCGCACAGGCTCGGCAGGACGAATCCGATCATGAACCCGAACGCATGGAAGAGCGGCAGGTTGCCGACGGTCGTGTCGTGCGGAGTCCAGTTCACCGTGCGCCAGAAGTTGAAGAAATTCGAGTTCAGGTTGTGGTGGGTCAGCATGATGCCCTTCGGCATGCCGGTGGATCCGCTGGAGAAAAGCAGGACGGCGTCGTTCAGGCTGTCGCGCCAGGTCTTCGGCGCGTACTGGCACATCAGCAGGCGCGAGGGCAGCAGGATGGCGTCCATGATCGCGGCGTATTTGATGCTCTTCGTGATGTACGGGCGGATGTCCTCCAGCAGGAACATCTCCGGCGTCGGTTCCAGTTTCAGTTTCTCCAGAAATTTCCGGCTCGTGAGGATGAGCTTGATGCCGGCTTTCTCGATGGACGCCCGGCGCACGGCCTCGCCCACGGAGTAGTTCAGGATCGCGGGGATGCGGTCGGCGAACAGCACGCCGTAGAGCACGATGGCGGCGTTCACGCAGTTCGGCAGGAGCACGCCGATGTATTTGCTGTCGTTTTTTTCGTCCAGCTGGCGGATCACGCGCGAGAAAATCAGCGACTTGATGAGGGTGTCCAGGTCCTTCGGCCCCTGCTTGTCCGCATCCTTGTACATGCAGTGGAACGGATGGCGGCGCACCTGGCGCGCAAACGCGTAATGGATGGTGCGTTCGCTCGGGAATCCCTCGCTCTCCACGTCCGCGCCCATTTCGGAGATGAGCTGCCGGAGCTGGAACGGCGTGATGTCCGGGCTGATGCGCTTGCCGATCGCCACGGCCACCGGGATCGGGAACTGGCGCGGCATGATGAAGTGGAAATGCCCCTTGTAGTACGGGAACATGCTGCCCCAGAGCATGCCGATGCGGACCGGGATGACCGGCACGTCGCGGTCCGGGGGAAGAATCCGCGAAAGCCCCTTCTTGAACCGCAGGATCAGGCCGTTGCCGGACACGCCGCCTTCCGGGAACATGCAGATCAGCTCGCCGTCGCGGAGCAGTTGTTTCGTCTTCTGCATGAACGCCTGCATCTTCTTCGGGCCGGGTCCGGGAACCTCGATCACGCCCATGCGGCGGAAGAGCGGCCCCCAGAACTTCATGTGGTAGAACTCGGTGTGCATCATGAAGTGGATTTTCCGCTTTGTGACGGCCATCATGATGAACGAGTCGAAAATGGAAACATGGTTGGCCACGAAGACCGCGGGGCCGGTTTTCGGCACGTATTCCTCGCCGTCGAACCGCTCCACGAAGCACGTATGCCGCAGGATCATGATGATGAACTTGAATACTTCGTAGGGGAAGCAGATCAGCAGGGCGGCTGAAATGATGAAAAAGGCTGCCAGACAGCCCAGAACAATATACAAAGCGCTCAAGAGGGGAGACTCCCGGAAAGGTTGGCGATGGTTGATGAATCCGAACACGAATCCGGTCGCGCTCACTGTCTGGCGCGCGCCGGTATATCTATATAATATAGCACGTTATCGCCGGGGAATCAACCCTGATCTGCAATTATTTTGACGGTGCGCCATCTAAAAACGCAAGATTGATCGTCCTTGTGCGTTTTTTTCCGAAAAGGGAATGGTATTCCACATCCACCGCGGTCCGGGGCGCGTCCGGCGCGCCGAACTGTTTCAGGAGAGCGGTCATGTCCTCCGGATCGTCCGTGACCGCGACTCCGCCGCAATCCTTCAGCATCGGGCCGAGCCGTTCCGCCTCGCCGCGGTTGTTCCAAATGCATCCTTGCGGGTGACCGGGCGCATAGTGACGGAACATCCCCGCGGTCCAGGGGTTGCCGGCCATGATCTTCAGCGGCTTTCCGGTTCTCTCCGCGTACATGCGCGACACTTCGGCGGTGAATTTGCGCGCGGGAAAATGTCTGCGGCGGTCCGATTTCGCCGAGAATGCGATTGCGGCGCCGACCAGACACAGGAAAAAGAATGCAAGAACCGAAAAACGGAAACGTTTCCGCTGTTTCGCCGTCCATTCCGCCGGGAACAGCGCGGTCAGCAGAATGCCGAGCGGGAAGAACAGCGGAACCAGCCACATTGCGCGGATTGTCCGTCCCGACAATCCGATCGCGACCATCGCAAGCAGGGGAACGAATGTCATCATTACGGCGAAAAGCGCGGCTTCCCGGCGTTGCGGGTCAACGGGAATGCGCGGGCGTTCGAGCTTCGACAACCAGAATGCGCCGAGCGGGATCAGGTACACCAGCGCCGCGTTTCCGAGGATCAGAAGCGCTCCGGCGATATGCCGCCGGAACCATGAGATGTCCGCGCCCGTCGCCATGCGCTTTTCCACATACGCCTGCATCATGGCGATTCCGCCGGTCAGAGCCCACATCGCATGGGGCAGGATTGCGACGCACATGCTTGCCGCGGCGATCCATGGCCCGGCAGTCAGGAAGAGACGGCGGCGTTCCTTCGAGGCCAGCAGAAACGCCGCGAACGCAGCGAAGAGAAGCGCGGAGGTGTATTTGCAGAGCAGACAGAGGCCGGACGCGACACCGAGCAGGATCCAGTCGCGGATCCGGTCATGCCGGTATGCCCGGACATAGCACAGCGCGGCTGCGGGCCACAAAAGCAGAAGCGGCATGTTTACGTTGAATTCAGGCGTCGTGACGTTGTAGTAGAAAATGAACTGCGGCGCCAGGGCCGCCAGTGCGGATTCCTCGCGTCCGAAAAACTCGCGCGCCAGAAAATAGACGCACGCCATTCCTCCTGTCGCGCACAGCTGGCTCAGCAGGAAGAACGGCCAGTCGACGTGTCCGGTCGCCGACGCCGTCAGTCCGGCGATCCAGCCCGTGAGCGGAGGATGCTTCGCGTTGCCGAGCGAGAAGCCGCTGCCCCACGCGACCGCCTCCAGGGAATCCAGCGGCAGGACTTTGAAAAGCAGATCCGGCACGAGCGTCCACAGCGCGAGCTGAAGCAGCAGGACGACGCCCAGGAACCGCACGGCGGACGGCATGTCGCGGATGGTCTGCGGGATTGTTTTCATGGGGCGGGAAACGGATGCTTTCTGTTGAAGACTGAGCCTGCGGTCCGGTCATGCAAAAAAGGCGGGCCGCTGCGGACCCGCCCTTTTTTTTCGGAACTTAGTCGACCAGCTTGTTCAGCGGAAACTCCACGATGCCCGTGGCGTTCAGTTCCTTCAGTTGCGGGATCAGGTCGCGGACCACCGTTTCGTCCACGATGGTATTCAGCGCGAACCAGCCCTTTTCGGAGAGCGGGGACACGGTTGGGCGCTGGAGCGCGGGGAGTTTCCCGAGGATGTTGTCCAGGTCCTTTTCCTGCACGTTAAGCATGAGTCCGACTTTTCCCTCGGCGTTGAGGACGGCCTTCAGCAGCATGGCGATGCGTCTGATCTTCGCGGCTTTGAAGGGATTGTTCATGGCCTTTTCGTTCGCGATGAAACGAGTGGTCGTGGTGCAGAGCGTGTCGATGATCTTCAGGCGGTTTGCGCGCAGGCTGCTGCCGGTCTCCGTGATTTCCACGATGGCGTCGGCGAAATGAGGAGGCTTGACCTCGGTTGCGCCCCAGGAGAAGTCCACGCGGACGTTCTTCACGTTGTTGGCCGCCAGATAGCGTTTCGTCATGCCGACCGCCTCCGTCGCGATGCGCTTGCCTTCCAGGTCCGCGGCGCACTTGATGTCCGAATCCTCCGGCACGGCCAGCACCCAGCGCAGCGGATTGCGCCCGACTTTGCCATAGACCAGTTCGGTCACTTCCACGACGTGCGCGCCGGTTTCCTGAATCCAGTCATATCCGGTCAGGCCGCAGTCGAGCATGCCTTCCTCCACGAACATCGCCATTTCCTGCGCACGCAGGAGCATGCACTCGATCTCCGGATCGTTGATCGTCGGGTACAGCGAACGCGAATTGATCTCGATCTTGTAGCCGGCCTTCGCGAAAAGCGCGGTCGTGGCGGCTTCCAGACTTCCTTTCGGAAGGCCGAGGATCAGTTTGTCTTCTTTATTTTCCAGCATAGCAGGAACTCCTCTATGTTTTTTGCTGCATCGCTTTGACGGAATATATAATATACCATGTTTTTTCTGAAATGAAAGCCGGAAGTGTAAAAAACTATGGTCGGTGAAAGCGGCGCGGAACGCTTTTCTTGATGCGGACAAGCCCCGTGGAACCATGCGGATCCACGGGGGAAACGGGGTATGCCGTGGCGGACCGGATCATTTCAGAATGGCGTCGATTTCCGCGAGTTCTTCGTCGGTGAACGTCGAATTCCTGTCCAGGCCATTCAGGACGTCGATGATCTGCGTCGGGCGGCTGGCTCCGACGAGAGCCGACGAGACAGTCTCCTGACGCAATACCCAGGCGGTCGTCATGGCTGCCAGACTCTGTCCGCGTCTCTGCGCGAGTTCGTTCAGTTTCCTGATCTTTTCCAGCGTCTCCGGCGTGAGCGCGTCCGGCTTCAGGAACACTTTGCGCGTCATGCGGGAGTCCTCCGGGATGCCGTCCAGATAGCGGTTCGTGAGCAGGCCCTGCGCCATCGGCGAGAAGACGATGCCGCCCACGCCGAATTCCTTCAGAACATCGAACGTGCCGTCCTGTTCGCATTTGCGGTCGAACATGTTGTACCGCACCTGATGCAGCACGGTCGGCGTCTTGAGTTCGCGCAGAATGGCGAACGCCTCGCGGGCGCGTTCGGGCGAATAGTTCGAGATGCCGACGTAGAGGGCGCGTCCGGACCGCACGATCTGGTCGAGTGCGAGCATGGATTCCTCGACGGGCGTGTCGGGGTCCATGCGGTGATGGTAGAAGATGTCGACATAGTCGAGGCCGAGGCGCTTCAGGCTCTGGTCGCAGCTGGCGATCAGATACTTGCGGCTGCCCTTGTCTCCGTAGGGGCCGGGCCACATGGTGTAGCCGGCCTTGGTGGAGACAATCAGTTCGTCGCGCAGTTTGCCGGTGAAGTCGGCCTTCAGGATGTGGCCGAACGCCTCTTCCGCGCTGCCGGCCGGCGGTCCGTAGTTGTTCGCCAGGTCGAAATGCGTGATGCCGCGGTCGAACGCGGTCCAGACCATCGCATGCGCGCTGTCGAAGTTGTCCTTGCCGCCGAAATTCTGCCAGAGGCCGAGCGAGACGCGCGGCAGCTGGAGCCCGGTCTTGCCGCAGTGGCGGTATTCCATGTCGGTGTAACGTTCAGCCGACGGAGTGTAGTCGATCAGCGGATCCGGTTTCTTGCCCTGTCGCAGGACGAAAACGGCGAAAGCCACCGCAGCCACAATGCCGATCACGACGGAGGTTTCGTACGGCAGACCGCCGCGGCGCAGGAAGAAGAAAAGTCCAGCGGGCTGGTCGGCTGCTTTGCCGGACGTCCAGACGATGAACGTGACGACGACGGCAGTCATGAACATGCCGGGGAGCAGTGTGATGATTGAACCGACCTTTTTTCCTCTGCGGCAAAGCCATACGGTACCGGCCATCAGCGTGGTGGCGGCGAGCACCTGGTTGCCCCAGGCGAAGTAGTTCCAGAGTTTACCGAACGATGTATCGTCTTTGTTGGACCAGTAGAGCAGACCGGCCACGAGGACGATCAGCGGCAGGCAGGTCAGGAAGCGCGGCGTGAAGGTCTGCTGCGGGATGTGAAGCATTTCGGCGAGGGCGAGGCGCGTGCTGCGGAGCGCGGTGTCGCCGCTCGTGACAGCCAGGATCACGACCGCCAGCACGGTGACCGTGCCCATCCAGGTCCCGAGGAAATGCGTGGTAATCTCGCAGAGCACCACCGGGCCTTTCTTCGACATGAGCTCCGAGTTCAGGTTGTAGATGGCGAGTCCGCCGACCGCCCAGATCATGGCGATGATGCCTTCCACGATCATCATGCCGTAGAAGTCGCTCTTCGCCTCGCGTTCGGACTTCATCGTGCGGGCGATGATCGGCGACTGCGTGGCGTGGAATCCGGAGATGATGCCGCAGGCGATCGTCACGAAGAGCATCGGGAAAACCGGGTGCGTGTCGGATTTCCACATTCCCGCCTTGAACGTCGCGCTTTCCTGCAGGATGCTCGGTTCCTTGAATCCGGCGACGAGCAGGGCGAAGAAGATCGCGAGGGTGCCGACGAGGAGCATAAGGCCGAAGAACGGATACACCTTGCCGATGATCTTGTCGACCGGGAACATCGTGGCGATGACGTAGTAGCAGAAAATGACGACGACCGCCAGCCAGAAGAAGTTCTCGGGGGTATAGGTCGACAGTTCGACGGGATCGGTCGGCCGGACGAATTCCTGCACGGTCGTGTTGATGAGGTTGGCCGGGATGTTGATGAAGACCGCCACCACGAGGAGAAGCAGGACCACCATGAACCACTCGAAGAAGACGTTGTATCCCCTGCCGAGGTTTTTATGCACGATCTTCGGCAGGTTCGCGCCCTTGTCGCGGATCGACATCATGCCGGCCGCCATGTCGTGCACCGCGCCCATGAGGACGCATCCGATCGGGATGATGACCAGCGCGACGATGCCGAACTTGATGCCCAGGATCACGCCGATCACCGGTCCGATGCCGGCGATGTTCAGCAGCTGGATCAGCATATTCTTCCAGCGCGGCAGGATCACATAGTCCGTTCCGTCGGCTAATTTTACCGCGGGCGTCTCGCGGTCGTCCGGCCCGAAGACCTTTTCCACCAGTTTGCCGTACAGGAAATACCCGAGAATCAGGAATGCGATGCCGCCGAGAAAGAGTAACATGACAGTGCCTCATATGTTGAAACCGGCGGGAACCGTAATTTCGAGGCGGGGCCGCCGGCCGCGGAATGTGCCGCGAGTGAATATGTTTTGAGAATTACAAACAATATTATAGCATACCTTCGCATGCTTTTCAAGTGTTTTTCCGAGAAAGACACGCGGATGCGCACGAGTCAGGATTCGAGCGAGGCGTCCTGAAGATAGATTTCGCGGGCGAACGGCTCGAATTTGAGGAGATCGCCTTCGAAGACGACCGTCTTCCCCTTCGACGCCTCCAGGCGTTCGCGAAGTTCCGGCGGGAAAGCCGCAACGGCCTTGATCTGAACCGAAACGGAACCCTGTGCGGGTTTGCAGATTTTGATCGTCGCCTTCACGCCTTTCCGCGAGCCGAACACGAAGTCCATGCTGAACGGCAGGCTCATGAGCAGTTCGCCGCTCCAGCGCACGCGACGCCCTTTCATTGCGTCGAACGCGGCGCGTTCCTCCGCGCCGGGGAACGCCTTGCCGAAGAGCGCGGCGCAGACGGATTCGACCGTCAGGTCGTCGGCAACTGCCTGTTTCGGAGCGGGAACGGGCTGGTTCTGATGATCCGCCGGTGCGGATGCCGGGGCCGAGGATGAATTCGAACTCCGGACGGCGTCGGATTTCAGCGTGTCAAGTCTGTGCGTGCGCCGGGCTTCCGGCGAGATCCTGATGACGGTCGTCCGCTGGGAGAAATCAGCGTCGCCGGACGGGCGCGCGACTTTTGAGGTCTTCGAAGCCGGACTTTTCCCGATCTGAATCGGCGGAAACCGTTTGGGCGTTTCTTCTCCGTTTTTGTCCGTTTCTGGCGGAGGAGTCTGAACTGCCGGTACAAGGAGAGGAGTCTTTTTCTCCGCGTCCAATAGATCGGGCATCGGCGTGTCGGACGGCTCCTCCAGGGCGTTTGCGATGGCGGCCAGGCGGCTGATGACGGAGACGTCCGGAGTCGTGGCGCGCAGGCGGACGGAAACGCCTTCGTCGTTGAACATTCCGGCGGGGAAAGTCCGGACGAGATTGAGCACGGCGGACCGGTTCGACGGCTTGTTCAGGAACCGGTCGAACGCTTCCTCGGATTCAGCCGAGCAGTAGAAATCCGGTTCGCCGGAGGGGAAGAACATCTTCGAGGGATAGACCGGATGCCCGTCCAGGATGCGTTCGGCGATGGACTCCAGGTCGCGGACCACGCAGACCTGAAAATCAGGAGCTTTTCGAAAAGCCACGAAGTAACGGACGTAATTGCGTCCGAACCGCTTGATGGCGACCGCGTGTCCGGAGAATCTGCCGGCGACGGATGCTTTCTGCATGTTCGGCGCATCGCCTGGATCGTACGAACATCCGAGCTGCCGCGCCGCCTGGCGCCATTGTTCCTCCAGTTCGTTTTGAGCGACGGGCGCGGAGTCTTTCTCTCCATCATATGAACCGTCGTGCATCGCACTGCTCGCCTTGCGGAAACTCCCGACAACGGCTTTCCAGATGAATATGCCGATGAGGATGGCGACGATCTTGAACAGGAAATCCATGCGGAAGCCTCTTCCTTCCTCGGCGGAACTCCGGTTAGGCGTTTTTCAGCGCTGCGCGGCAGGCCCGGAGCGTGTTCTTCATGAGCATGGCGATGGTCATGGGGCCGACGCCGCCGGGAACCGGGGTGATGAGGGAGGCTTTTTCCGCGACGGAATCGAAATCGACGTCGCCGACGAGACGGCAGCCGTTTTTGGCCGCCGGGTCCGGGATGCGGTTGATGCCGACGTCGATCACCACGGCTCCCTCCTTCACCTGGTCGCCCTTCAGGAACCGCGGGATGCCGAGGGCGGCGACGATGATGTCGGCCTGGAGCGTGATTGCGGCGAGGTCGCGGGTGCGGGAATGGCAGACAGTGACGGTGGCGTCGCCGAACGGAGCCCTGGCGGAAAGCATGGCGGCCATGGGCTTGCCGACGATGTTGGAGCGACCGAGCACGACGGCGTTTTTGCCTGAGGTGACGACGCCGGAGCGTTCCAGCAGAACGGTCACGCCCCACGGCGTGCAGGGCAGGAACCCTGTGAAGTCGCCGAGCGTCATGCGTCCGACATTGAACGGGTGGAAGCAGTCGACGTCCTTCGCCGGGTCGATGGCGAGCACGACGTTGCGTTCGTCGATCTGTTTCGGAACGGGGGACTGGACGAGAATGCCGTGGATGGTCGGATCGGCGTTGAGCTTCGCGATGACGGCGAGCAGTTCGGCCTCGGAAGTGTCTGCGGGGAGAACGATTTTCTCGGAGCGGATGCCGAGTTCGGCGCATTTTTTCGCCTTGCGGGAGACGTAGACCTGGGATGCCGGGTCTTCGCCGACGAGGATGACGGCGAGCGCGGGCTGGACGTTGTATTTCGCGACGATCTCCGCGACTTCGGCGGCGGTCTCGGCGTTGACGGCTTTGGATATCTCGTTGCCGTTGATGATGTTTGCGGACATGTTCGGTTACTCCTTTTCAGTCTTTTTCCCGCCGCCTTCGGCCTTGGTTTTGGTTTCGGGGCTGGCCTCTGGTTCCGGCGGGGGCGCGGGTTTGAGCCTGGAGATTGCGATGTCGAGGTCGCGGAGTTCGGAATTCAATTCGATCATGGATTTCTTGGTCTCAAGGAGCGACGCGAGCTTGCGGTTCAGCAGCATGATCTCCTCGTTCAGTTTCTTCGCCGCGTTGTCCTCTTTCAGAAGACGTTTGCGCTCGTCCTGGATCTTTTTGACAAGTGTGGCGCGGCGGTTGAGCAGGTCTTCCGCCTTTTCCCGGTCGGCGAATTCGGCGGGATCGCGCTCAGAGCTGTAAATGGAGGTCAGGACGGAAATGGAAGGCTTGGCTGTTGCGGGCTTCGACGCCCCGGCTGTTTTCGCGGTTGTCGTCGCCGGATTCGTTGTTTCTGCGGGCTTGGCGGTCGTCGTCGCCTGTTTTGCCGTTTCGGCGGGTTTCGCGGTCGTCGCCGGTTTCGTTGTTTCTGCGGGCTTGGCGGTCGCCGCCGGTTTTGCGGCGGCGGACAGGACCGCCGTCATGGCGAAAAGCAGAAGAAAGCAGAGATGTTTCATGATCATGCACCGGGAATGAAGTTTGCCCCGCACGGGTGTCCGGCGGGAAAAAAATACGCAGTTAAATATAGGTTTGAAACGCGAGAATTCAAACGCCAAAGTGAAAACGCAGGAGAAAAAGGCGTAAAAAAAAGAGTGGAAACGGTTGAAAAGGACGCGCGGAGGCGCTAATGTATTTGTGACAGGAAAACAAATCAAAAGGAGACCATGCGCCATGAGAACCGCGGAAATCGAACGCAATACGAACGAAACCTCCATCTTTGTGAAATGGAATCTGGACGGAACGGGACAGGGCGATATTGAAACGGGCATCCCGTTCATGGATCACATGCTGACGCTTTTCGCCCGGCATGGCGGATTCGACCTTACGGTCCGCGCGTCCGGCGATCTGAACGTGGACTGCCACCACACCATGGAGGACCTCGGCCTGACCATGGGGCACGCGCTGACGCAGGCTCTCGGCGCGAAGGAGGGCATCCGCCGCTACGGAAGCTTCCTGCTGCCGATGGACGAATCCCTCGCAATGGTCGCGCTCGACCTCTCCGGGCGGCCGTATCTGGTCTACGACGTGGAGCCTCCCGCGGAATACATCAAGGACCTGGACACCGCGCTCTTCAAGGAATTTTTCCAGGCTTTGTCGGTGAAGGGCGGCATCACGCTCCACATCCGCATGCTTTCCTCCGGCGAGGTGCATCACGTGTTCGAGTCGATCTTCAAGGGGTTGTCCCGCGCGCTCGCCGAGGCGGTATCCGTGGATCCCCGCGTGCAGGGCGTGCCCTCCACAAAGGGCGTCCTTTAAACCGCTTTTGCGCTTCAATCCGAACTTTTCTGAACAGGCTTCCTTGCCATGGATGACGAACAGGGCAGTCTTTTTTCGGCGTTTCTGAAGTCGCCTCTGGCCGACCGCATGCGTCCGCGCACCCTCGAGGAGGTGGTCGGACAGGACCATCTGCTTGGCCCGGATGCCCCGTTGCGCCGCATGATCGAAAGCGGACGCCTGAGCAGTTTCATCCTGTGGGGGCCGCCGGGCTGCGGCAAGACTACGATCGCCCGCATCATGGCGCACACCACCAGCATGCACTTCGTGGCGCTCTCCGCCGTGTTCTCCGGCATCGCCGAACTCCGCAAGGCGTTCGACGAGGCCGCGAAACGCCGCGCGGCGGGGCAGGGCACATTGTTGTTTGTCGACGAGATCCACCGCTTCAACCGCGCTCAGCAGGACGGCTTTCTGCCGTTCGTGGAGAACGGCACGGTCACGCTGGTCGGCGCGACCACGGAGAACCCGTCGTTCGAACTGAACAGCGCTCTGCTTTCCCGGTGCAAGGTCTTCGTCATGAAACCGCTGGACGAAGTTGCGCTGGATAAGATCATGACGCGCGCCGAGGAGCTGTCCGGGATGCCGCTGCCGTTGTCCGAGGAAGCGCGCAAGACGCTGCCCGGACTCGCCGACGGCGACGGGCGTTACCTCATCAACCTTATGGAATCCGTCTACGACCTCGCCGCCGAGGGCGAGGAGATCGATTCCAAGCGTCTTTCCCAGCTGGTGCGCCAGCGCGCCCCGGTCTACGACAAGGACCGCGAAGGGCACTACAACCTCATCAGCGCGCTCCATAAATCCCTGCGCGGGTCCGACGTGGACGCGGCGCTGTACTGGGCGGCGCGCATGATCGAAGGCGGCGAAGACCCGCTCTATCTCCTGCGTCGCCTCACGCGGTTCTCCATGGAGGACGTGAGCCTGGCCGATCCGAACGCGCTTCAGGTGGCGGTGTCCTGCTGGGACACCTACGAACGCCTTGGCTCGCCCGAGGGCGACATTGCGATCGCCGAACTCGTGATCTATCTGGCGACCGCGCCGAAGTCGAACAGTGCGTACGTGGCCTGGGGAAGCGCGCTCCGCGCCGCGAAGAAATATTCCTCGCTCATGCCGCCCGCGCACATCCTGAACGCCCCCACGAAGCTCATGAAAGAGCTCGGCTACGGGCACGGCTACCAGTACGACCAGGACCTCCCCGACGCGTTTTCCGGTCAGAATTATTTCCCCGACGGCATGCCGCGCACGAAACTCTACAATCCGCCGGACCGCGGATTCGAGCGCGAAATCCGCAAGCGTTTGGACTACTGGAACCGCCTGCGCCGCGAAAAACAGGCGCAGATGAAGCGCGAGCACCTGCCCGGCGCCGAGCCGGAGCCGCCGCCCGCCCCAGAAGAAAAAGAGGGCAAGTGAGAAGGGAACAGCCTCGGTTTTAGGCCCGGGGTCTGTCAGCGGATTGAAGCGCGTCAGACCTTCCGGTCGAGGGCGCGGTAGCCGATCGCCTCGAAGAGGTGTTCGCGGCGGATGTTCTCGGAGCCCGCGAGATCGGCGATGGTGCGCGCGACGCGGAGAATGCGGTCGTAGGCGCGGGCCGACAATCCGAATTCGTTGATCGCGTGGCGGATCATGGTCTGAAGCTGGGTATCCAGCGCGCAGTGTCTTGTGAGCTGGGTCGGCCCCATCATGGCGTTGCAGCGTACGAAGCCGTCCTTTCCGTAACGGCGCGTCTGGATGTCGCGCGCAGCGATGCAGCGGGCGCGGATGACCGCGCTGGATTCCGCCGGACGCGTCGAGACAAGTTCGTCGTCGGACAGAGCCTCCACGTTCACATGAAGGTCGATGCGGTCGAGCAGCGGCCCGGATATCTTCGCGCGGTACTGCTGAATCTGGAGCGAACGGCAGGAACAGCGGTGGCGGTGGTCGCCGAGGTGGCCGCAGGGGCACGGGTTCATGGCGGCGATGAGGAGGAACCGGCAGGGGAAGGCGAAGCTGCCAGCGGCGCGGCTGATGGAGACTTTGCCGTTTTCGAGCGGCTGGCGGAGCGCTTCGAGCGTGCTGCGCTTGAATTCGGGGAGTTCGTCGAGGAAGAGTACGCCGTTGTGCGCCAGGCTGATTTCGCCGGGCTGGGGATTGGTTCCGCCGCCGATGAGCCCGACGTCGCTGACCGTGTGGTGTGGCGCGCGGAAGGGGCGTCTGCGGAGCAGCGGCGTGTCGGGCGGGAGCAGCCCGAGCACGGAATGAATCTTGCTCGTTTCGAGCGTCTCCTCCTCGGTCATGGGCGGCAGGATGCCGGGAATGCGCTGGGCGAGCATGCTTTTGCCGGAGCCGGGCGGTCCGATGAAGATCACGTTGTGTCCGCCCGCGGCGGCGATTTCCAGGGCGCGTTTGGCCGCGGCCTGCCCCTTGACCTCGGAGAAATCCGGTATGCCGTTCCAGTCCGGCTCCAGGAAGACCGCACCGTCGTCGTTCGAGAGCGGGAGAAGTTCGCCGGAGAGGGCGCGGATGGCGTCCGTGAGGGAATTGACGGCGTAAACGCGGAGATGCGGCAGCACGGTCGCCGCCTCGCGGGCGTTGGCCGCCGGAACGATCAAAGTACGAATGTTCGACATCTGTCGGGCGAGAAGCGCGGCGGGCAGGACGCCCTTCACCGCGCGAACGGAGCTGTCGAGCGCGAGTTCTCCGAGGATCATGGCGTCTTCGAGCGTCTCCTTCGGGAAAGCTCCGGCGGCGGAGGCGAGCGCCAGCGCGATCGGCAGGTCGAACGCAGTTCCTTCCTTGCGGATGTCGCCGGGCGCGAGGTTCACGAGCGTGAATCCCTCGGGATGTCGCAGGCCGGCGGCGTAAAGCGCGCTGCGGATGCGTTCCTTGCTCTCGCGGACCGCCGCGTCGGGCAGACCCACGATGGAAACATTGACTCCCTCGCCTGCGCCGGAGGCGTGGACTTCGATTTCGACGGCGACCGCGTCGATCCCGATGAGCGTGGCGGAGTATGTTCCCGTGAGCATGGATCAGGCCTCTTTTGATTCCGGCGTATTGGTTTCCGCCGTTTCGGCGGCTTCCGGCGCTTTCTTCTTCGAGCCCATGATCTTCCGGTGGACCATGATGTAGCCGACGAACAGCGCGGCGCATCCGGCGAAGATCCACAGGTAATGCTCCTGAATGATTTCCTTGCCCCTGTTGATCATCTCAAGATAGGTCATGTCGCCGACGGAGCGCCCGAACCATACGCCGAGCAGGGTCAGGACCGCCGTCCAAAGGCCCGCGCCGAGCGCGGTGAAGAGCGTGAACCGGAAGAGGTTCATGTGGGAGAGTCCGGCGGGGATGGAAATGAGCTGGCGGATGGCGGGGAGCAGACGGGAGATGAACGTGACGACTTCGCCGTATTCGCGGAAGATCTCCTCCGCGCGGTCCAGAGACTGTTCCGACATGAGGATGTATTTGCCGTAATTCTTCAGCAGCGTGTGGAGCACGGGCCGCCCGAGCCATTTCGACAGGAAGTAGTTGATGTACGCGCCCGCCATGGATCCGCTCAGGCCGACCGCGATCACGATCAGCACGTCCAGCGCGTGCGACGGCGTCAGCGGATAGCGCCAGATCAGGAATCCGGCGGGGATCATGACGACCTCGCTGGGGAAGGGGATGAACGAGCTTTCGATGGTCATGAAGAGAAAGATGAAAAAGAAGAAGAGCAGCGGGGCCGAGTGGGCGAACGATGCGAAGTGTTCGATGTGGCTTGCGAGCGTTTCTGTCATGAAGGGCCTTTCTGTCGTGGCTTTTTTCGGTTTTTTCGCATCCTCCGGGCGTTTCGCGCTGGAATTTTCAGCGGAAGATGCTACTTTTAAATGCGGCTTTTCCTTCGAGGATTCCGCTGGAAAAACGTGTTCTAATAATGTATCAGCGGAATCCCGTTTTTTCCAGTGACTTTTCCGTTTTTTTTACTGACTTTGGAGAAAAAATGCATCCCATCGCGTTTCACATCGGTTCTTTCGCCGTCCACTGGTATGGCGTTTTCATCGGCGTCGGATTCCTGGCGTCGTTCTGCCTGCTCCTGAAACTCAAACGGTACGCCGGCCTCACGACCGACCAGATCTACAACATTTCCATGATCGCACTCTTCGCGGGCGTGATCGGCGCGCGGACGTTCTATGTGGTGCAGTTTTGGGAACAGTTCAAGGGGCGCGGTCTCCTGGCGATCCTGAACGTCCATGAGGGCGGACTCGTCTTTTACGGCGGATTCATCCTGGCTTTCATCGCCGAATGCCTCTACGCCAAATGGCCGACCGTGCGGCGTCTGCTCGGACTGAAGGAAAAACAGTCCGCAGACGGCGTCGAGCCGCGCAAGGACATCAGCATCCTCGCCCTCCTCGATATCCTCGGCCCGGCCATGGCGCTCGCTCATGCGTTCGGCCGCGTCAGCTGCTTCATGCAGGGGTGCTGCTTCGGACGGCCCGCGCCGCAGGGATTCCCGTTCGCCGTATGCTTCCCTCCCGGATCGGGCGCGGCGGCGCGCTATCCCTCGCTTCTTTCGAGCGGTTCCGAACCTGTCTATCCGGTCCAGCTCTTCGAGTCGGCCGGAAACATCTTGATGTGCGCCGCGCTGCTCCTGCTGCTGCGGAAACGCAAATACGCCGGTACGGTCGGCGGCGTCTACCTGATCCTCTACGGCGTGATGCGGTTCCTGATCGAATTCATGCGCGGCGACCACACCGACTCCATCCTCGGCCTTACGCCGTCGCAGTTCATCGCCGTTGCGGTCGCCATCCCCGCCGGCGTCATCATCTTCTGTACAGCGCGTTCCCGCGGCCGCAAACAGGAAAAGAAACCGGAAGATGGAGCCGCCGATGCCTGACGAATCGGAAAACAGCGAAGTCTACGAGTTCACGCTCGACGAATACGACGCGGACGGACGCATCGACCAGGCGCTGGCGGCGCATTGCCCCGACCTCTCGCGGACGCATATCCAGAAACTCATCCGCGACGGGCAGCTGACCATAAACGGCAAGGTCTGCGACGTACCCCGCCTCAAATTCCCCGCCGGGTCCGTCGTCCGCCTCACCGATTCCCTCCCCTCCGCGCCCGACCGCGCCGAGGGCGAGGACATCCCGCTGGACGTGATCTACGAGGACGACGTGCTGCTGGTCATCAACAAGCCCGCGGGCATGGTGGTGCATCCGGCGGCGGGCAACTGGCACGGGACCGTGGTGAACGCCGTGCTCGGGCGCGAACCCGGGCTCGACGACGAGGATTTCGACGCCATGCGGCCCGGCATCGTTCATCGGCTCGACAAGGACACCAGCGGCGCGCTCATCATCGCCAAGACGCCGAAGGCGCTCCGCAAACTCGCGAAGTCGTTCGCCGACCGCGACGTACAGAAGACCTATCTCGCCATCGTCCACGGCTGGCCGTCGCCGCCCGTGAACGTGGTCAACGCCCCCATCATGCGCCACCCGGACCACAAGCGCATGGCCATCGCGCGTGCGGGGCAGGGCCGCGAAGCCGTCACCACGTGGAAGGTCATCCGCAAGGGCCTTTGGGATGGCCGCAAAGTCGCCGTCATGGAGATGCATCCGCACACGGGCCGCACCCATCAGATCCGCGTTCACCTGTCGTACAAGGACTATCCGATCGTCGGCGACAAGCTCTACAACCGCGGGCGTTCCTCCCCGGCTCCGCGGCAGATGCTTCACGCCCGCAGGATCGCGTTCCCGCATCCCGTGACCGGCGAACGCATGACGGTCGAGGCTCCGATCCCGGACGATTTCCTTGCGATCATTCAGGCGTTTCAGGAAGCCAATTGAACATGCGGCATAGCCGAGTTTACACGCCTGACGATCTCGAACAGCTCTGCGCCGCAGCTCTCGCTCCGATCCGCAAACGCGACGGCGTCTACTACACGCCGCGCCCCGTTGCCGAACGCATCGCGTCCGCCGCGCTGGCCGCCCTGCCCGGCTTGACCCGCGAGACCGTGCCTGATCTGTGCATCATCGATCCCGCCTGCGGCTGCGGCGCGTTCCTCGTTGTCGCCATGCGGATCCTTTATGAACGGTTTGGCGTGCTGCCCAAGCCGGAAAACATCTGCGGAATCGAACTCCAGCCGCTCGCCGCCGAGGTCGCCGCGCTGCGTCTCCGCTGGCTTTACCTGAGTCTGACCGGAACGCCCGGCGCGCCGCGCATCGTCTGCGCCGACGCCTTGCGGAAAAACGTATTTCCGGCGGGCTCGTTCGACCTCGTGCTCGGCAATCCGCCGTTCGTGCCGGTGGACGCGATTCCCGCAGAGCGGAAAAAACGTCTGCGGAAGCATTACATGTTTACAAACGGACGGTTCAACCTGTTTTCGCTATTCATCGAACTGGGCGCGAGGCTGGCGCGCGAGGGCGGCGTGTGCGGCTGGCTGGCGCCGGACCGTCTTCTGCTGAATACGCAGGGGGAGCCCATGCGCCGCTGGCTCCTGACCGAACAGCATCTGATTTCGACATCGTCATTGCCGCCGGGACTCTTCGGAAAGGCCGTGGTGGACTCCGCCGCGGTGATCTTCCGGCGCGAACTCATGCCCCCGGACGGCTGCGTGCGCATCGACGACGCCGGAGACGCGCCCGCAGCCGACATCCTCGCATTCCCCGGCTGCCGCATCGTCCCCGGACTCTGCGCGGACGGCGCGTTCCTGCGGACGGTCCGGGCAAACAGCGTGCTGCTCGGCGAGATTGCCGACGTGCGCGACGGCGTGATCCAGGGCGCGGTCGGGAAAGAGCTTTTCGTGAGCTCGCCGGAATGCGCTGCGAATCCGAAGCCGCTCCTCACCGGGCGCGACGTCGTCCGAATGAAGATCACACCCGCCGCACGCTGGATCGACTACGACCCGGCACGCATGAACGCCCTCGAAGCCGTCCGCCTCGGGAAACGCCTGCCCGGACTGCGGATGCGCACGCCGGACGTCTTCGAGCGCCCGAAGGTACTGACGCGCCAGACCGCCGACCGCATCGTCGCCGCCAGCGATTCCGCCGGAAAGTATTACTACGCAAACACGTTGCACGGCACCGCGCCGCACCCGGGAACGTATTCGCTGCATTTCCTGGCGGCGGTCATGAACAGCGCGGTCGTCGACCGCTGGTATCGGCTCGTCTCCTCGGAATCCGGCAAGCCTTTCCCTCAGGTTAAGATCGCGATCCTGAAGCGCCTGCCCGTCTGCCGCGCCACGCGTCAGGAACAGTGCGCCGTGCTGCGGGCGTTGCGCCGCAGCGGTCCGTCCGAAGCCGACCGTCTGATCGAACGCCTCTACGGCCTGTGAGCATTTTCGCTTACTGTGAATTGTCAGCCGATTCCCGGCTGTTTTGTCTGAATTATTCGGATTTGCATTTGCAATATCCGCCTTGAGCGTTATATTGTATTCTTGTAAACTTTCCTTTTTCCGTGTTTTTACATTTTCAGGAAGCCGGCAACATGAACAGCGAACCCGAACAGACCGCATCCGAACAGACCGCACCGTCCGCATCCTCCGCCCCGGAATACGCTCCCGGCTCCGTGGAATCCCGCCTTCTGGCGCTGGACGGTCCGGCGTCGAAGAAGGCGCTGCACGCTTCCCGCACGCTGAAACGGCTCGGCGTTGTGTTCATCGCACTTGGCGTGCTGGCGCTGCTGCTGGAGCCTCTTTTCTTTGCACTTCCCCGTCTGCCCGGATTCAGCGCGATGCGCGACATCCTGAAGATATGGATGATCGTGCTTCTCCCGCTGATCGTGATCCTGCCCGCCTACGGCGTGACGCTCCGGACGCAGCGTTCGGACGCCGCCAAATGGCTGATCCGCATCGTCTCGATCCTGGGGATCGTCGGCGGCGCGCTGGAGATGATCACCATGGTCCGGCAGGGGAACATCGGCGGATTCATCGGCGAACTTGTCTCCGTGCTGATCTCCCTCCGTCTGTGCGTGATCACGTACAACGACGTCCTGTTCGGCAAAAACGCCCCGTCGCACAACCAGCTGGGCTATGTCCGCTCGAAATGGAAAGCCGGACACAGGCCGGAACACATCCCGGAACACACGCACAAGCCGCCGCGCTACGCCAAGCCGTGCTTCTACATCGCGTTCCTGATGATTCCAGTCGGTCTTTTTCAGGCGGCGGGCGGCGTTTTCGACCAGGTGAACTACTCCAAGGCGCAGGAATACTACGAAGCCGGCGTGGCGGCGTTCGACGAGGCGGGCCGGGCGGCATCCGCGCAGGAGGCCGTCGCGAACTACGCCATGGCGTTTTCCTTATTCAATTTGGCGGCTTCCGATCCGAAGAACGAGGACGTCCATGTGTATCTTGGACTTTGCTATGCCCGCGGACTCGGCTGCACGCAGGATTTCGGCAGGGCGTTCGAGCATCTGGATATGCACCGGACTGCCACGAACAGCTTCCCCGATGCGGAATACGAGCTTGGCTCCCTCTATCTCTACGGACGCGGCGTCACGCGGGATTATGGACAGGCCGCGCTCCTGATCCAGGACGCCGCCCGGAACGGCCAGCGAGACGCCATGGCGCTGCTCGGCTATCTGGAGAAGAGCTCGGAGGACGGGGAAACGACCTACGTCGAGCCGGACTACAAAGACATGACCGTGGCGCAATATCTGGAACGGAAGATTACGGACGAAGCCGTGCGGAACGCCGGAAACGACGAACCGGAAGAGGAAGAGTCCGCGGCGGAGTGATGCCGGACCGGGAATCCCGTTTGGCGGGCATGCGGAGCGCGCGATTCAGTCTATGCCGCCGGGAACGGTCTTTTTTTCCCTTAACCACGCATCTTTCGCGACGAGATACCAGAGCATGGAACGGATCAAGTCGTCTCCGTATCCGCGGATTGAAAGCTGCTCGTGCGGCACGCGGACATATCCGTTCTTGTCGTAAAAGCGGACTGCGCGCTTGTTTTCGGGGGAAACGCACCAGAAGACGGAATCCAGTTTTTTCTCCTCGAACGCGATGCGGATGATCTCCTTCATCGCGGCGCGCGAGACGCCTTTTCCCATCGCCGAGGCGCGTATCGTGATGGCGAATTCGGCCGTGCCGCCGTGAATGTCCTTGAGGCTGACCGTTCCCTGATAGACGTCCGAATCGTCCGCGATGGCAAGATGAAGGTTGTTTTCGTCCGTCAGGCTGGACGCGATGAAGCGTTCGCAGTCTTCCATCGTTTTCGACAGGAAGTTCGCGTGCAGATGCTCCACGACGGACGGATCGTGCATCCATTCGAGCATCAGAGAAGCGTCTTTCCGTTCAAGTCTGCGCAGATGCATTGCCGTTTTCATCCCTGAAAGCTGTTGATCGCGTCGATCACGTACCGGACCTCCTCATCGGTCAGGCCGTAGTACATCGGGATGCTCAGTTCCGTCCGGCTGATCTCCTCCGCGACAGGGAGCGCGCCCTGCGGGATGTCCAGGCATTTGCAGCATTCCTGAAGGTGGATCGGGATCGGGTAATGCTTGTTGGTTTTGACGCCCCTGTCGTTCAGATGCTTTTCCAGTGCGTCGCGGTTCGCGCAGCGGACGCCGTAGATGTGCCAGACGGGCGTGCAGCCGTCCATGACGTACGGCGTGACGACCGCGGGGTTGCGGATGCCTTCCGTGTACATGGCGGCGATGCGCCTGCGTTCGGCGTTCATCCGTTCCAGGTGCGGCAGTTTCGCGGCGAGGAAGGCTGCCTGAAGTTCGTCCAGACGGCTGTTGTGCCCCGGATAGATGTGGTGGTACTTGCAGTCGGACCCGTAGTTGCCGAGGGCGCGGATCCTGTCCGCGAGCGCCTTGTCGTCTGTCACGCAGGCTCCGGCGTCGCCGAGCGCGCCCAGGTTCTTTCCGGGATAGAAGCTGAATCCCGCTGCGTCGCCGAACGTGCCGATTTTCCGGCCCTTGTAGAGCGCGCCGTGCGCCTGCGCGCAGTCCTCCACGACAAACAGGCCGTGTTTCCGCGCGGTCTCCATGACCGGGTCCATGTCGCACGGCTGGCCGTAAAGATGGACGGGCATAACCGCCTTCGTCTTCGGCGTGACGGCCGCCTCGATCAGCGCCGGATCGATGTTGAACGTGCGGATGTCCGGTTCGACGAGGACCGGTTTCGCGCCGACGTACATCACGGCCAGCGCGGTCGCGATGAAGGTGTTCGACGGAACGATGACCTCGTCGCCTGGTCCGACGCCCAGCGCCTTCAGCGCCAGCATGAGCGCGTCGAGCCCGTTTCCGACGCCGACGCAGCATTCCGTGCCGCAATATGCGGCGAAAGCTTTTTCAAAGGCTTTGTCCTCCTCGCCGTCGATGTACCAGGAACGCCTGAAAACACGCTCGAACGCGCCGCGCAGGCCGTCATTCAGCTCCTTTTCCATCGGGAGGAAGGAAACGAACGGGATATTCATCATCTGTCCGCCTCCTTCTTCATTGTTTTCAGGTACTCCAGATACTCGCCGTAGTTCCGGATGTAGTCTTTTTCGTCGTAATACTCCGAGGCCGCGACGCACAGGACCGAGTTGTCGATGTTCCACCGCATATCCCGCCAGAGCCCCGGCATCAGCACGATCCCGACGCCCGGATTGTCCAGGAGGATCTCTTCCTCCGTCTCGCCGTCGTTCAGGTAGATTGTCACGCTGCCGTACGGGCAGAAGATCATCTGCCGAAGCGTCTTGTGGGCGTGCGCGCCGCGCCTGGCGCCGGCCGGAACGTGATGGATGTAGTAGATGCGCTTTATTTCGAACGGGAATTCGCGCGTTCCCTCGAAAAACGAGAGCATGCCCTCCTTTTCCGTCCGGATGGTCCTGATGTCGATCTTATAGTAATTCACGGTTGTCTTCCTCCTGCGCGGCTGCGATTGAGGGTTCTGGCGAAGTGTTTGAACCTTGTTTGCGGGTTATGGTTTCCGGGGCGTTTTTCCGCCGGGCGTTTCCTCCGCGGAGAGCATCCTTCGGGCGAATGCGGCGTAATTGACCGCGGAATCGTATTCCTGTTCGAATGTTTCGTATGCATGCTTCCTCATGCGGTTTTTCTTTTCCGGGGCGGCGGACAAATATCCTTCGAGTTTCCGGGCCGTCTCTTCGACGTCGAAATCGGCCGGGAGCAGGAATCCGTTCCGACCGTCCGATACGATCTCGCCGGATGCGCCGACGCCGGTCGCGGCGCACGGGATGGAGTACGACATCGCCTCCATGACGGAAACGGGAATCCCTTCCATCCGGGAAACATTGAGGAAGAGGTCGGGGGTTTCCTTCCCGTAAAACGCCACGATTTCATCGTGCGGGGTCCAGCCGCGCATTTCCCAATGGACGTTTCCGGGCAGGCGCTTTTCGCAAAAGCCGCGTAAGCTCTGTTCCATTTCTCCGCCGCCGAAGTGGATCCACCGGAGTTCGCGGGGGATGTGCGCCAGAATCTCCGCGATCTTTTCCACGCGTTTGTTGGCGTTTATGACAGAACAGCTGACGATCAGTGGAACGGGATTGCGGGCCGGAAGAAACGCGGACAGCTTCTTTACTCCAAGACGGCGTGTTTCCGCACGAAGAATCCCGTCCTTCATCAGCGATTCCCGTCCATCCCGGCTGATCGGGAAGATCATGTCGATCTCCTCGTTCAGGAGCGTCAGGCAGGGGCGGCAGTGTTCCATGCCTTTCCGATAGAGGTCCCCATCCCCGTGGGCCCTGGCATAGGCGGCGACCGGAACGGCATACCGTTTTTTCAGGTGTTTTTTGAACATGGCTTCCGCAGCTGCGGACGGATTGAGCCAGTAGGAGTAAAGAATGATCCGTTCCCGTCCGCGGAAGACCTGGTCCGGAATCTGCCGGACGAAGTGACGGTACAGGGCGCCGGCCTGGATGTGTTCCTTCAGCGTTTCCTTCAGGACGCGCATTTTGCCATGAAGCTGTTCCGAACGGAAAATCCGCCGGACGTCGTTCCGCAGATGCCGGATATGGACCGCCGCCGAAAGAAGCCCGGCGCAGGTCTCGCACGGCAGGCTGCCCCGCCCGATTGCGCGAACGGACACGTTTGCCATTGCGCCGGGGAACGGATATAAGGCGTCTTTTTTCTCCCGGGCGGACGGAACAAGCAGGATATCCGCGTCCTCTTCCGCCAGGAAATGCAGCTCGTCGTCCAGAAACTGCTCCGTGGGCGGTTCGAACGGATATTTGAATGTGAAAATGACGATCAGGTTTTTTTTCATGTCCGCTCCGTCTTCTCAGCCCCTGAGGTAGAAAAACACCCGGTTCGTCTTGGTCAGCGCATAATAAGCCAGGTGCGGCAGATATTTGAGGATCGTCTTCAGCTTGTTCCGCAACGTCGGCGGATTGAGCTTGCAGTACTCGATCCTGAACCTGCAGACGCCGCGCCGCATGCGGACGAACGCGCTTCCGACGATGCGCTTCAGCGGCGTCAGGGATATGACGTAGAATTGTTCCAAATCCTCGTAATACCGGAGTTTCCGGACGTCGAAAGCGTCGTTCGATGTGGATATCCCCACGCCGCTTCCCCGGTGTTTCACGCAGGGCAGATTGAGGTATCCGATCTTTTCGCCATTTTCCGCGATCCTGATCGCCATAGGCAGGTCTTCGATCAGCCGGAACCGTTCGTCGTACAGCCCGTTTTCATCGAAAAAGGCTTTCCTGAAGCAAATGGCCTGCGTCGCCAGAGCTTTCTGGCCTTTGCGGACCAGATATCTCAGCAGGGCTTTCCTGTTCCGGAAGAGCGGGTCCTGATCGTTTTTCAGCAGGAAGCCGGACATGGACACGGGATTCATTCTGTTGTCGCACTCCACGATGTTTCCGACGACGAGGTTCGCTTCAGGATGTTCCTTCAAATACTTGATCTGAACAGCGCAGACGTCCGGCGAAGCGAAGAGGTCGTCTCCGGCGATGACTTTCAGGAAGACGCCTTTCGCCGCGGAGACGCCGCGATTCAGATTCTTCACGGTTCCGGCATTGGTTCCGTTCGCAATGATATTGACGTTCGAGATGTTTCCCCGGTTGCGGCCCGCGATGTATGTTTCGACTTCGCTTCCCTCAAAACCGGGAGACGCATCGTCGCACACCACGATCTCGATGTTCGCATAGGTCTGTTCCAGCACGGAGTCCAGAGTCTCATACAGCATCGCGCCGTTCCTGTATGACAAAACGACAACTGTCAGCAAGTTATCCATAATCGGGGCCCGTCAGTTTCTCCGGAAGAGGAACCCGTACAGCTTCCTGACGAGAAGGTTGTTGATGATCAGAAAACTCATGGTGGCCAGGAGGAACCAGATCGGTCCAATCGTCCTTCTGGCCGGAACGATGATGTGCAGGAACAGATGTTTCCTGTCCGCCAGGTAAACTGGATTCGTGCTGGTTCCGACCCCGTTGTGGACGCGGTATTTGATTGCGAAGAACGGAACGTAGAAGATCCGGCATCCCTTTTGCGTCGCCCTCATCCATGTCGGCCAGTCCTCCAGCAGTCTGTAGGATTCGTCGAACATGCCGTACCGTTTGAAAAAGACGGCGTCGAAGAACACGCCGCCTGCGACGATGTCGTTGTGAATGCAGAGCCTGCGGAAAACGTCAATGGGCGAAAGATAGTTCAACGCGGGAACGAGGCTTTTGTAATAATGTCCGATCGGGTTCATGTCCTGATCGCATTTCATAACGTTGCCGGTGATGATCCCGCAGGAAGAGACGCGCAGGGCTGCGGCGGCATGGGACAGGGCTTCGCAGTCGTAGAACGCATCGTCCCCAGCCAGCAGCTTGAGATATCGGCCGGAAGCCTTTCCGATCGCGCCGTTTGCGCTTTTGACCGTGCCGAAATTGCATTCGTTCTGATAAACGATGACGTTCCGGATATTGTCTCTTCCGTGTTCCCGGATGTAGGATTCGATCCCGTTTTTGTCAAAGACTTTCGAGCCGTCGTCGACGACGATGATTTCAATAGAGGGATAATCCTGGGTCAAAACGGAATCCAGGCAACCCTCAAGAAACTCGCTGTTATTGTACAGGAGAACGATGACGGAAAAAACGTCATTCATAAGACCGTCTCCCGGCAATCCATGAAACGGGCATCCTGACACGCCCGTCCGCCGAAATCCGTTTGCGTCGGAATCGTGTGGACGAACGTGTTTTGTATTGCTGTTGCAAGAGATTGCTTCACAGGTGCAGAGTTCCCATGCCGGTGATTTGCTTGATGAAAGCCGTCTGCGGCTCCGACTGGAGAGCCGAAAAACCAATCCATGAAAAGGTCATGCGACGGCGGCATGACGCATTCCAACGGCTTTAATATAGCCTCTATTCCCACTAATTGCAAACGGAAACATCCCACTAAACAGAGAAAAAAGCTTCGTTGCCGATTGTGCCATTTGAAAATTTAGCTGACGATTGTAAGACAAAACGCACCCCCGCTTTTTGTAAGACTAAACGCATCCAACCCACTTTTGAGTGTTGCGTTCCCTTTTACAATCGGCATTTTCAGTCTTTCCACCTGTTTTTTTAAAAGGGAGACTTTCATTTTCCTGCCGAAGGTGTATATTATGCAGATAACTTTTTTTTCCTTGAAATTCGGAGTGACGAAATATGAAACATGTGAGTGTGGGAATCCTCGGATTCGGCACGGTCGGCGCCGGTGTGGCGGATTGTCTTCTGAAAAATCGCGGTCTGATTTGCGAACGGACCGGCGTGGATGTGGAATTGACCGGGATCGGCGATCTTGACACGACGACCGACCGCGGCGTGGCGGTTCCGCCCGGCATGTTGACGAGCGACACTCCGTCCGTGATCGCGAAGAGCGACATCGTGGTCGAGCTGATCGGCGGCACGACCGTTTCCCGCAAATTCATCCTGAGCGCGCTCGGACAGGGCAAGACGGTCGTCACGGCGAACAAAGCTCTGCTGGCCGACTACGGGCGCGAGATATTCGACGCGGCGGAAGCGGGCGGCGGCACGGTCTTCTACGAGGCCAGCGTGGCCGGCGGCATCCCGATCATCAAAAGCCTGCGCGAAGGGTTCGTGGGCAACCGCATCAACCGCATCTTCGGCATCTTGAACGGCACCTGCAACTACGTTTTCACCCGCATGGAACGCGAGAATCTCGGATTCGAGGAAGTCCTGAAGGACGCCCAGCGGCTCGGTTACGCAGAGGCGAACCCGTCGCTCGACATCGACGGATTCGACACCGCGCACAAGGCCGTGATCCTGGCTTCGCTTGCATACGGCGGATGGCACAGCACCAGCGAAATCTACGTGCAGGGCATCCGGGACGTCTCGTTGTCCGACATCCGCTGCGCCGACGAGCTTGGCTACAAGATCAAGCTCCTGGCCATCATCAAGCAGTGCGCCGACAGCCGCATCGAGGTGCGCGTCCATCCCACGCTCATCCCGAAGCACGCCCCGCTCGCCGGCATTTCCGACGTCTTCAACGGCGTAATGGTCAATGGCGATTTCGTCGGCGACACGCTGTTCTACGGTCGCGGCGCGGGCCGCGCGGCCACGGCCAGCGCGGTCGTTTCCGACATCGCCGACGCCGCGCTCAACCTCGCGGGCGGCGCCCCCGTCCGCATCCCGGCTTTCCGCAAGACCGTCGAATGCGCCGGGATCGTTCCCATGGAGGAGATCACCTCCCGCTACTATCTGCGCCTCACGGTCACGGACCGTCCCGGCGTGCTTGCGAAACTCGCCGGCATCCTGTCCGAGCAGGGCGTCAGCGTGTCCCGCCTGATGCAGAATCCGGTTTCGAAGAACGCTTCCGGAGAAGCGTCCATCGTCATCATCACGCACGAGGCGAAGGAAGCCGCCATCCGCCAGGCCATCACCGCCATGGAGGCGTTCGACGCCGTCCACGGCAAGATCTGTCTGCTTCGCATTGAGGAGCTTTGAACATGAACCACACTGTTGAAAAGATCGGCGGAACCAGCATGTCCCGTTTCGGCGAGATCATGCAGAACGTCATCATCGCCGACCGCACCCCCGCCGAAATGTACAACCGCATCTTCGTCGTCTCCGCCTATTCCGGCATCACCAACCTCCTGCTGGAGGACAAGAAGACCGGAGCGCCCGGCGTGTACGGACACTTCACGGCCGGAAGCGGCGAATGGCGCGAAGCCCTCGCCCGCGTCCGGGAAAAAATGCTCGACTACAACCAGGAGTTCGGGTTCCTCGGCCTGAACGTGAAGAAGGCAAACGAATTCATCAACGGTCGTCTCGACGACATCAATAAGTTTTTGCAGGACCTGGAGGACATGCGTTCCTACGGGTTCATGCGCCCCGGCGACTATCTGCCTATGACGCGCGAATTCCTCGCCGCCGTCGGAGAAGTCCACAGCGCATGGAACTCCGTCCAGATCCTGAAGGCGAACGGGGTCAACGCGCGGTTCATCGACCTCTCCGGCTGGCGTTCCACCGAGTCCCGCACGCTCGACGAGGCGATCCTCGCCGGATTCGAGGGCGTCGACTTCGCCGCGGAACTCCCGGTCGTGACCGGCTATGTGAAGTTCGACCCCGGCATTATGCTCCGGTTCGACCGCGGCTACAGCGAGATTACGTTCAGCAAGATCGCCGTGCTCACGGGAGCCCGCGAAGGCATCATCCACAAGGAATTCCACCTGTCGACCGGCGATCCGAAGCTCATCGGCCTCGACAAGGTCCAGGTCATCGGCAACACCAATTTCGACATCGCCGACCAGCTCTCCGACATGGGCATGGAGGCCATCCACTCGAAAGCCGCCAAGGAAATGGAGCTGAAGGGCATCCCGATCCGCGTGAAGAACGCGTTCGACCCGAAGCACCCCGGCACCCTCATCAGCCGCGAATACGTCTCCCCGAATCCGCGCGTCGAAATGATTTGCGGGCGCGCCGATATGCTCGGCGTCGAGGTCTTCGACCCGGAAATGGTCGGCGAACCCGGCTACGACTACCGCCTCACGAAACATCTCGCCGACCGCGACATCGACTACATCGCCAAGACCACGAACGCGAACACGATCGCGCATTTCGTGCCGGAGAAGAGCAAACGCCTGAACAACTGCATCGAGAGCATTCACCGCGATTTCCCGAACGCGGAAATCCATGTGACCAAGGTCGCCATCGTCTCCGTCATCGGATCCAACATGAAGATCCCCGGATTCCTCGCCCGCGCGGCAAACGCGCTTTCCGCAGCCGGAGTCAATGTGCTTGCCATTGATCAGACCATCCGTCAGGTGAACATCCAGTTCGTCATTGAGCGCGAGCAGTTCGAATGCGCCCAGAAAGCGCTCCACCGCGAATTCGTCGAACGCCAGGCGTGACCTTTTTCTTCCCCGCATAACAGGAGGCCCCCGAACATGAGCAGCCATCAGGACAGACCAGACTGGGACGAGTATTTTATGGAGATTGCGAAAGTCGTCGCGGCCCGCAGCAACTGCTGCCGCAGGCACGTCGCCGCCGTCATCGTGAAGGATAAACGGATTATTTCAACCGGCTACAACGGCACTCCGCGCGGCATCAGGAACTGCAACGAGGGCGGCTGCCCGCGCTGCAATTCCAGCGCCCCGTCCGGAACCGCGCTGGAGGAATGCCTCTGTTCCCACGGCGAGGAGAATGCCATCGTGCAGGCGGCCTACCACGGCATTTCCATCAAGGGCGCCACGCTCTACACCACGTTCAGCCCCTGCCTCCTCTGCGCGAAAATGATCATCAACGGCGGCATCTCCGAGGTCGTCTTCAACGAGCATTATTCCATCGACGGCACAGCCCGCAGGATTCTGCAGGAGGCCGGCGTTACGCTCCGCGCGCTCCCCGGCAAGGAGGACAAACCGCGGTAACGCCGCGTGTCGCGCGATTCCGCATTGCGTTTTTTTTCAACAAGAGGAGACTTGACATGAAGCGTCTGAACTTGTTCGTTCCGGTTCTCGCCGCCGTCGCCGCGCTGTTCGCCGGAACGGCGTCCGCGGCAGATGAGAAAGAAGATATCCTGGCCCGCTTCGACCGCGAACTCCTCGCCGTCATGAGCGGATTCGCCGAGGCGCGCGAGTCCGGCGTGTCCTCCGCGTTCCGTCAGGAGTATCTCGGCACGTTCGACCGGTTCCTTGGCGACGCGAACACGCTGCAGGGGATTGTCACGGAACTTGGCATTGGCGAAGACCTCAATCTTGCCTCGCATGCACGCAATCTCCGCAACGCGTTTCAGGCGCCCGTCCGGACCGCTGAAACGGCCTCTTCGAATCAGCGTGACCGAAACAGCAGGGACCGGAACAGGTCCAGCGTGGCGAAGGCGAACGATCCGCTGTCCCGCATCACCGGACAATCGCTCGGCGAATACGCGGGTCTCGGTTCGTCCGGAAGCGGCGCCTCAGGAGCCGCGCAGAACCAGTCGCCCGCCGGTTTTTCCTTCCACATGGCCGGAAGCGCCGTCCAGACGCTTTCTGCGCTCGGATTCGGACTTCGCAACGGCAAGTATTCGGTTTCCCCGCGATACCGGAAGATTCTGCCGTATCTGGAGTTCAAGCGCGACGTGGAGTATTTCAACGCCTCCTACGAACACTTCGATTCTCTCGTCGACATTCCGGTCTGGCGCGCCGATTTCGAGAAACGCCTCAAGCGCATGTCCAGACTCGCAGTCCAGATACAGCCGGTTTACCGGGCCTATTTCCCGGATAAATCCGTTTCAGTCGGCACGGAGGCCGAACGCCTCGCCCGCGTCTACAGCAGATATGTCGAGTATGTCAAGGCCATGGAGCAGGCGCAGCAGGCCGGCAGCCGTCTGAACAGCAACAATTCCGCGTTCGATCAGGTCCGTCAGTCCAGCATCCCCGACAAGGGGTTGATCCTGAGGGAGTACGACGCCGCCGCGACACGTCTTGCCGAGTTCTTCGCCGACATGGATTCCGTCGACTGGACAACGAAGCCTTTTTCCGCGGACGGACCCGCCGCCTCGGACGAAACCGTCAGGCGTTCCACGAAATCCTCCGACTGAACAGGCGGCGCGACCTGCACATCAACATATATCCGAAGGAAAGGCCATGTTTCAGATTGAGCGAACAGTCGCCATCAGCGACACTGCGCCGGGCGGTTGCCTCCGCCTCAGCCACGCCCTCGACTACCTGCTCGAATGCGAATGCTTCCAAATGGATTCCGAGGATGATTTCTCCGTCTACCTCCGCAACAACGGCATCGCGGTCTTTCTGGCGTTCCGGCAGGTGGAGATCATCCGGCTTCCGGCTTATGGCGAACATCTGACGATCCGCACAAACGTCTACGACTGCAAAAACTTCTTTGGTTTCCGCAATACCACCATCTATGATGAAAAAGGAGAGGTCTGCGTCCTCTGCGCCGCCATCGGCGCCTTCGTCGACCGCGCGTCCGGCCGCCCCGGCAAGGTTCCCGCGCAGATTGTCCGCGATCTCCGGTTCGATCCCCCGCTCTCCATGGAGTACCTCTCCCGCAAGATCACGCTTCCGGCGAAGGACCCGGAACGCCTCGCGCCCTTCCGGGTCAAGGAGCATCAGGCCGACATGTACGGGCATTTCAACAGCAACCGTTCCTTCGACGAGACGATGGAACTCCTCCCGGAAGGGTTCCGGTTCAACCGGCTTCGTCTCGAATACAAGGCGCAGGCCAAGCCGGGCGAACTGATCACGCCAGCCCTGTACCGCGGCGTTCCGGCGCCTGACGCCATCACGGTCACGCTCTCGAACGAATCCGCGCTCTGCACCGTCTTCGAATTCTCCACGGCGGCGCGGCCGTGACGGACGTATTCTTTTCGATTTCCCGCAATAAAAACGGCTCTTCCGTGAGGAGGAGCCGTCGTTCGCTTATAATCAAAAGCGCAATCTGCCGATGTGGAAGGCGGAAAAGATCAGCGTTTGATGGATTCGCGGGCGATGCGCTGGGTTTCGGTGAAGGTCTCGGACATGTCCTGAAGGACTTCCAGAAACGCTTCCTGTTTTTCCTCCGGCACTTCGTCCAGGATCCCGGTCATCACGTCGTTCAGGTACGCTTCCAGCTGTTTGCGGATGCTCTTGCCGAAGGGCGTCAGCGAGACATGCACGGACCGGCGGTCGACCGAGGAGGGGATGCGCTCCACGACGCCGTCGGCGGCCAGCGCATCTACCGTCTGGGAGACGGCGCCGGAGGTCAGGCCGAACATTTCGGCGATCTCCTTGACCATCGGCGGTTCGCCTTCGCGGACAAAAAGGTAGTTGATAATGCGCATTTTGCCAAGCGTGATTTTCATGTTCGGGATCGCGACATTGCGTGCGCTTTTCGCGCGCAGGCGGTCGACGACCCGGAAGAGCATGGTCCATGCCGTTTTCGGTCTGTTTATTACTGACATTGCAAATATTCCTTGCTTGCGATGAGTGTTTGGGGCGTGTTTATTCAGAAAACTAACGTTTTTTCCGGATGATTTATTGTGTAAAGTTTTCTTTTTTTCGGATATTTTTCATTTTTTCAGCGCTTTTTAGGTTTATGTATTTAAATATTATGAAAAGTCGAATTTATTTGCTGAATAGTTGTTTCTTTTCTCAAATGTTTTTAGGGAAAGACATTGAAAATCTTTCCGTTCATGCTATATTATCTATAATGGTTTTGCGGAAACGGGCATTTCCGTTTCGTCCGAACCGCACCCCGCACCGATACACGCCAAACAAGATAGATGGATACGTTTATGCGTCCTGACCACTGCACAATGCACGAATCCGCCGTACGTCCGAACAGAACAACCGCGCAACAGGCCATTCCGGATCGGAGCGCAGGAGCATGAACGATTCCTTTTCCAGACAACCGGTCAACAAGGGGGTTGTTGGCGGCGTTGCGCTCCTGAGCGCCCTGATTCCCGTATATGTGTGCGCGTATTCGGCGCTTCTGATCAACCAGGCCGTTCCGGTTTTCAGCCGACAGGCGCTGAACGTGCTTCTGGTGGCGGCCGTCTACACGGTTCCTTTCCTTTTCACAAGCGTGTTCTGCCAGTTCCTCTGCACCCGGTTTTCCGCCCGCAACGTGGTGGTGTTCAGCCGCGCCGTCGAGATATTCCTGATCCTCGTCGGCAGCTTTTTTCTTGCGCCTGTAAAGAAACTCGGCCCCGCGCCGCTTCTGGTCTTTGCGGCATGCATGGGCGTGGTATTCTCCTTTTATCGCCCCGCGCTGAAGATTTACCTGGCGGACGTCGCCGACAAGAAGGAGCTGTCGCGCAACGCGGGCGTCGTCGAGTCCATGACGTTCCTCGGAATCATCATCGGCACGGTTTCGGCGGTTTTCTGCATCCACTTCATTTCGAACACGGCGGCGGTCGGCGCCGCGGGCGTTTCGCTGGCCACGCTGAATCTGCTTCTGTCGTCGCATCTGAATCCGAACCAGTCGTTCTGCCGGAAACTGAGGTTCCGCGACCTGAAACAGCAGTGGGTGACGGCGTTCAAGCTCCAGCAGCGTTACCGCGAGCTGGCTCTGACGGGGATTGGCGAGGGCTACATTTTCGCCTCGATCATCCTGATTTCGTCCATGGCGATGCAGTATATTTCGGTGCAGTTCGCGGGAACCGGGGTGTCGGGCAGCGACATTTTCCTTTATTCGATCATCGCCTCGCCCGTGGTCGGCGCCGTGCTCGGCTGCCTCGCGGCGGGCAAACTCTCCGGCGACATGATCGAGATCGGCCTCGTGCCTCCGTCGACCGTGGCGATGGCGCTCGCCGCGCTGCTGATCGGCCTGCTGCCGCTGTTTCCGGACCAGTACACGGGCGGCGGCCTGCTGATGCTCCTGCTGTTCGTCTTCGGGTTCTTCGCCGGCATCATGCTGGTTCCGCTTGAGGCGTACCAGAAATGCTTCATCCGGCATGAACTGATCCCGCCCTTCTTCAGCTGGTTCTATCTGCCGTTCGCCGCGGGGATCCTGCTGACGATCCTCATGTCGTTCCTGATGTATTATTACGGTCTCTCCATCTACTCCATCACGCTGATTCTGGCGTGCCTGACAATCGTCCTGGGCGCGACGTCGTTCTACATCATGCCGCAGTTCCTGCTGCGGGCGCTGATGCGCGGACTGCTTTGCACGCTGTACCGGCTCCGCAAGTTCGGCGTGGAGAACCTGCCGGAAGACGGCCCGGCGCTGCTGATCGGCAACCGCGCAAGCTTCGTCGACATCTTTTTCATTCAGGCATGCACGTCGCGTCCCATCCGCTTCATGATGCACGAAAGCTACTTCAACGCGCCGTTCTGGCGGCCGCTTTTCCGGTCCGCCGGGTTCATCTCGATCCCGTCGAACAAGCCCAAGCAGCTGAAGTCGCAACTGGAATACACGCGTGAACTCTTGCGCCAGGGCGAGATCGTCTGCGTCTTCCCGGAGGGAGACATCACGAAGAACGGCACGATGTCCAGCTTCAAGGACGGCGTCGGCGAGATGATGCCGGACGACATGCCGGAGATCCCGGTCATCCCGGTCCGCATCGGCATGACCTGGGGCAGCATCTTCTCCTGCTATTACGGCAAGTTCAAACTCACCTGGCCGGACGAACTCCCGCACAAGGCGAGCGTAACCGTCGGCAGGCCGATCCCGCGCGACACGTCCGCGTACGAAATCCGCATCATCTTGTCCGACCTCGCCGCCGACACCGAGCTGATCCCCGAACGCGGCGAAAGGCCCTTCCACAGCCAGTTCGCCTGGATGGCGAAGCGTCATCCGTTCCGCCGTACGCTCCAGCAGTTCGACGACGCGCACGGGCTTCAGAATCCGCCTCTCTTCATGCTGATGCTGAAATCCGTTCTGATCAGCCGCTGGATTCGGCGTCTCTGCGACGAATCCGAGGAATACGTCGGCGTGATGCTGCCGAACAGCCTCGCCGCCGTCTGCACGATCACGGGCGTCCTGATGGCCGACCGCAAGCCCGCGGTCATGAATTTCACCGCCGGCATTCCGGCCAACCGCCATGCCGTGCAGATCGCGAACGTCAAACACATTCTGACCAGCCGCGTCTTCATCCAGAAGATTCGCATGGCGCCGACGCCGGAAATGGTGTTCCTGGAAGACGCAGCCAAGGATATCGGCCGCCCGTGCTCCAAATACATCTGGCTTCTCGCCTGCCTCTTCCTCACGCACGAGGAACTCATCAAGCTCGTTTCCCCGAAGAGCTGGCAGGACGTGAACCGCATCGCCGTGCTCATTTTCTCCAGCGGGTCCACCGGCATTCCGAAGGGCATCATGCTGACGCACCACAACATCAACGCCGACGTCACCGCCATGACCTCCATGATCGGCTGGCGCAAGACCGACAGCGTGCTCAGCAACCTTCCGATCTTCCACTCGTTCGGCCTCACCGTCTGCATGTGGCTCCCGGTCGTTACGGGCACGCGCGCCATATTCATCGCCAACGCCCTGGACGCTTCCATGTCGCTGAAGGTCATCCGCGAACAGAAGATTTCCATCGTCGTCGCCACGCCCAGTTTCCTCATGCTCTACATGCGCAAGGGAACGGCCGAGGACTTCAAGTCGCTTCGCCTCACCATTACTGGCGCGGAACGCCTCCGCGAAGACACCGCGGCGAAGTTCCGAAAGCTCACCGGCCTCGAGATCACCGAAGGCTACGGCTGCACCGAGCTCTCGCCCGTCGTCTCCATCAACGTCGCGAACTCCCGCATGGAACTCGGCGTGGAGGTCGCCAAGCCCGGCAGCATCGGCGCGCCGCTTCCCGGCATCTGCGCCAAGATCGTCGACCCGTCCACTTTCGAACTCATGCCGGAAAATGCCGACGGACTCATGATCGTGAAGGGCGCCATCGTGATGAAGGGCTACCTCGGCGAACCCGGCAAGACAGCCGAAGTCATCCGCGACGGCTGGTACGTGACCGGAGACATCGCGCACATGAACCGCAACGGATTCATCACCATCACGGGCCGCCTCTCCAGATTTTCCAAGATCGCCGGCGAAATGGTTCCGCACGAGCTGGTCGAACGCGAGATCAACAACATCCTCCAGCCGGAGGAACGCCTCGTGGCCGTCTGCGGAGCCGCCGACGCCAAGCATGGCGAGAAGCTGATCGTCTTCTACACCGACGCACGCCGTCTGGCTCCCGAAGAGCTGATCCGTCAGCTGAAGGACCGTCAGATTCCGAACCTCTGGATCCCGAAGGCCGAAAACTTCATCCTCGTGGATTCCCTCCCCATGCTCGGAAACGGCAAGCTCGATCTCGCTTCCCTCGTGGAACTCGCGAAGAAGTACGGAGACGAGGCGTAGCCTCAACTGGGAGGGCAAGCCCTCCACTGAAATAGCGCTTGGCTTCGCTCAAGCACACGCGGAGTGTTTCGGGCAGTGTCCGGCTACGCCCGGACACACGCAAGGCGTGTTGAGCAGCGCCGTGCTTTGCGACGGAATGGGAATGCAGATAAGTCAGGCGGAGCGTTTCCCGCGGTGCAGAATCCGCCCCAGGACTACGGCGGTCTCTTCGATGCGGAACAGTCGGCAAAGCGCCAGCAGCGCGGCGCCGTAAGCGAATCCCGCCGCGACCAGCGGAGCCGCCACGTTCAGCGTCGTGACCTCGACGTTCCAGTGCGGCAGAGTGAATTCGAGATTGCGCGGGATTGCGCGGAAAGCCAGGACTGCCGGAACCAGCGGCAGGACGCACGCCGGGATCAGCCGCAGCAGATACAGCCCGAGCGAGCGGAAGTCGATCTTATGGTCCGGCAGCTGCCGGTTGTAGATCGTCAGCAGAAGAGCGTTGTTCAGGAGCGACGACGCGACAGTGGCGAGAGCGATTCCGCCCTGCCGCAGGGGAACCATCAGCGCGAAGTTCAGTGCGATGTTCAGGGAGATGCAGATCAGCGAAACCTTTAGCGGCGTCACCATGTCCCGGCGGCTCGTGAACGCGACAGACGATATTTTGAATACGGCGAACAGGGGGATTCCCGCCGAGTACATCAGGAATGCGTATGCGGTCTCCCGCACCGCCGTTTCGTCGAATTTGCCATAGTTGTAGAAAACGCGGATGATCTCCTCCGGGAAACACACCATGAACGCCGTGAACGGCACGGACACGAAAAGCAGGATCCTGATCGTCCTTGTCAGCATGGCCGTCAGGTCGTCGTAGTTTCCGGCCGCGGCGAACCGCGACAGCTCGGTATTCGCGACCGTCGCGAACGACACGGCGAAGATGCCGACCGGAAGATACACCAGGCGTTCGCTGAAATAGAGCGAGGCCGCGGCGAAATCGCCGATGATCCCGGCGATCAGCCGGTCGCATTGCAGGCTCAGCTGAAGCGCGCTGGCGCCGAGCAGGCCCGGCAGGATCAGTCTCCAGATCGAAAGCAGAGTCTCATGGTCCCGCAGGATCGCCCGCGAGATCCGCACCATCATGCCGCGCCGCCACAGGATCAGGAAGATCAGCGCCATTTCCAAAACGCCTGCGACAAGCACGGCCAAACCGAACGCATTCAGCTGGGGCATTCCCCGGTAATGGCGGCAGACGAACACGAGCGCGAGGATCAGGACGATGTTCTGCACGATCGCGGTCAGAGACGGCAGGAAGAATTCGCGGAGCACGTTCGCGCAGGCCGTCGCCGCGCCCACGACGCAGATGAACACCATGTACGGCGCGAGAATGGGGAACAGCTCGAACGCCGTCTTCCATCGGCCCGGTTCCAGCGTTCGGGCGATCAGCCACGACGGCACGCCGAGCAGCACGGCCAGCGCACAGAGCAGCAGCGTCAGCCACAGCAGAATGGTCGAAAAACGGTCGCGGGCGCGGTCCTTTCCCTCGGTTTCGATCGACAGCGACAGGACCGGCACAAGCGCCTTGCCAAGTTCGCCCTCGCCGAGGATGCGGCGGAAGGTGTTGGCCCAGGTCAGCGCAAGCGTCCAGCCGGACATCAGCGCGCCGCCGCCGATGACCGCGGCGGTCAGGGTCTCGCGGAAAAGTCCGAGGATGCGGCTGACCAGGGTGGACGCGGCCAGGTTGCGCGAGCTGCTGAAGAAACGGTTCTTCGACGCTGTTTGATCTTCCGGCATGATGCGGCGGCGGATGCGAAACGGGGATGCTTTACTTGTTGAAAAGGACGTACACGCAGTCGCCGTCCTTCACGATGTAGTCCTTGCCCTCGGTGCGGAGTTTGCCGGCTGTCTTTGCGGCGTTCCAGCCGCCGTGCGCCACCAGTTCGTCGTAGGAGACGACCTCCATGCGGATGAATCCGCGCTGCATGTCGGTGTGTATTTTTCCGGCCGCTTCGGGCGCTGCGGTTCCGTTGACGATGGTCCATGCGCGCGTCTCGTCCTTGCCGGTTGTGAAGAAGGTGCAGTAGTCCAGCAGTCTGTATCCGGTGCGGATCACGCGCTGGAGTCCGCTTTCCGTCGCGCCGATGTCGTCCAGGAACGCCTTTGCGTCGCCGGGTTCGAGCGCGGCAAGCTCCTCTTCGAACTTCGCGCAGACCGGAACGACTTCCATTCCGTGTCCGGCGGCGTATTCGATCAGCGCCTTCGAGGCGTCGTCCTTGCCGAAGGAGCGGAACCCGGCCTCGTCGACGTTGGCGCAGACGAACGCCGGCATGGCGGAAAGAAGCTGGAGAGAGGCCATGACGCGGGAGACTTCCGGATCGTCTTTGTTCCACTGCGGTATCTTGCCGTCTTCGAGAGCGGCGATGCAGGACTGGGAGAGTTCGTATTCCGCCTTGATTTCCGGGTCGCCGGTGCGGAGAAGCTTCTTGCACTTGTCGAATCTGCGCTGGAGGAACTCCAGATCTGCGAGCATGAGTTCGGTCAGGATCAGCTCCAAGTCGCGCGCCGGGTCGATGGAGCCGCCCACATGGACCACGTCGCCGTCCTGGAAGAGGCGCACCACGTGCGCCACGGCGTCGACGTTGCGGATATGTCCGAGGAACTGGTTGCCGAGCCCTTCGCCCTTGCTGGCGCCCTGGACCAGGCCGGCGATGTCGATGAACTTCAGCGAGGTCGGCACGATGCGGGCGGATTTCTCGATGTCCGCCAGCACGCCGAGGCGGTCGTCCGGAACGGCCACGATGCCGGTGTTCGGTTCAATGGTGCAGAACGGGAAATTGGCGGCGGCAGCGCCGCCGTTGGTCAGTGCGTTGAAAAGCGTGGATTTCCCGACGTTGGGGAGACCGACGAAACCGCAGGCAAAACCCATGGTGCAAACTCCGAGTCAGATGATAAGGTTTTCAGTATTGGGAAAGGAATCGTAATAACGTATCACCGGGAGACGTTTTTTTCAATCGGAAAGTCCGTTTTTTCGCCTGTTTTCCAAAAAAACGCGACTTTTTGGCGATTTCGGCTTTCATTTTTCCGAAAGAGTGATATATTGTTAGAACGCATTTTACATTCGCATTATTCTAGTTTAAAGATAAATTGAAAAAAAACCGTCAAGGAGTAAGTTAGCTTTGAACATCCTGCTTACCGGTATCACGGGTCTGGTCGGGGCGTCCGTCGTCACGGCGTTGCTTCGCAATCATCCCGACTTCAAGATCGTTGCCATCTGCCGCGGCAATTCCGCTCAGACCGCTCAGCAGCGCACGGAGCTTACCATGCGCGCCCAGTGCGAATTCGATGGCGACCCCGCCTCCTACGACTCCATCATCTCCCGCATTACCGTTATCTCCGGCGATGTGACCAAGCTCCCGTTCGACGAGATCGCGAAATACGCTCCGTATGACGTGATGTTCCACTGCGCCGCCGACGTCAACCTCGGCAAAGACCCGGAGGGCAAGACCTACGCGACCAACATGAACGGCACGCTGAACGCCGTCGAAGCCGTCAAGCGCTTCAACATTCCTCGTTTCCAGTACGTCAGCACCGCCTATGTCGCCGGCACTTTCGCCGGACGCGTGATGGAAGACTCCATGCCCGCCACCGGCTGGATCAACTCCTACGAGCGCAGCAAGTTCGATGCGGAAAAGTATGTCCGCGACAACGTCGGCGTTCCCTACACCATCTACCGCCCCTCCATCATCGTCGGACGCCGCTCCGACGGCGTGATTCGCAAGCCGCTCGCGTTCTACCGCATCCTGGAATTCCTCGGCCGCATCAAGAGCAACCGCGCATTCAAGGCCGGCCTCCCCGCGAACGCCCAGATGGAAGTGAACATCCGCATCGCCAGCGCCACTTCGGACAAGATTTACTTCGTGCCGATCGACTATGTGCAGGAATCCATGTCCAAGCTCTTCATGATTCCGGAGAAGAACCGCACCTATCATATCACCGGCGACAGCCCCGTCTCCACCGAGATGATCGGCGTCGCATGCCGGAACATCCTGAAGGTCACCGGACTCCGCACCGTCGAAACGAACGACGATCCGTCCAAGGACGAGAAACTTGTCATGCGCATGATCGAAGACCTCATCCCGTATTTTTCCACGCAGATCACGTTCGACAACTCCAACGTCCGCGCCGACCTCGGCGACGAGATTCTGAACTGGAAGCTCGACGTCCTCTTCCTCCGCCGCATGGCCTATTCCTACTACAAGCAGGAGATTCCCGGCCTTGTGGAAGGCATGGAGTTCCCGAAGGAATGATTCAGGATCATCCGATCTGATTTTTCCGCGCGGGCCGGGATTTCCGGTTCGCGCTTTTTTCTGCATATGCCGCATTATTTTGACAGAATCCCGCCCGCACGAAGGAGGCTCCTTCTGCTCTGCATCATCTACCTCGGCTACGTCAGCCTCGGTCTCCCGGACAAGATCCTCGACGCGGCCTGGATTCCCATGAGCGAAGCGTTCGCCGTTCCGCTCCGCTACGGCGGGTTTATCGCGACCGTCCTCGCGCTCTGCTCTTCTGTTTCCGCCTCGGCCAGCGGCCTGATCCTGCGGAAGATCGGAACGGGTCGTTTGCTGGCGGTCTGCGGCGCGGTTACGGGATTGTCCCTGATCGGATGCGGCTTCTCGCCCGTTTTCGCAGTTCTGCTCGCATTCGCCGTTCCGCTCGGATTCGGACAGGGCGCGATCGACACCGGCATGAACTTCTATGTTTCCAAGCACTATTCCAGCCGCGACATGAGCTGGCTGCACTGCTGCTGGGGTGTCGGAGCCACTCTCGGACCGCTGATCTCGTCGATTTTCCTCCAGTCCACCGGCTCGTGGCGGAGTCCGTATTTCGCCATCGGAACCACCCAGGTCCTGCTTGCCGTTTTCTTCTGTTCCACCATCGGTCTGTGGGACCGCGCACGCCGCGACGAGGAGACGGAAGACCGGGAGGCCGCCGCATCGTCGTCGATGGATAAGCTGGAGGGGAAATGTCATTTTTCGCTGGACTTCTGGCTTTGCGTCCTGATCTTTTTCGTTTACTGCGGGATCGAGGCCGGCGCGGGGCTGTGGGGCTGCGCATTTCTGACCCGGGCGCGCGGGATGGACCTGAGCGCCGCGCAGTATGTCGTCACCGCGTACTGGGGCATGCTGACAGCCGGACGCTTTCTGCTCGGATTTGCGGCGGACAGGCTCGGCAACCGTCTGCTCAGCGCGATTTCGGGCGCGGGCGTTCTGCTCGCCTCGTGTCTTCTTCTGATCCCCGTCGGAGGTTTTCTTCCCTCGGCCGCGCTTCTTCTGGTCGGATTCGCGCTTGCGCCGATCTATCCGTGCCTGATGCACGAGGCTGCGCGGCGCGGATTCAACGACGCAACGGCCGCCGCGCTGACCGGGCTTCAGGGAGCTGCCAGCATGGTCGGCATCATGGTCGTGCCGCCTGCGATCGGCTATGCGGGAGACCTGATTTCCATGGAGGCTCTGCCCGTCTTTGTCGCGATTCAGGCGGCAGTCATGTTCGCGGCCCTTCTGAAGACCGGGTATCGGCCCGCCAGGAAAACCGCATAAGACAGATGTTTCTTGCTGAAAGACAGGTCGTTCCCATTGTCCAGCGCTGTGCCGCGGCCGTCCGCTTTTTTCACAAAAAAAGGGCAAATCAATTTGCAATCCCGGAGCGCACATGCTATATTATATCTTATGTCTGCGGAGAGATGGCCGAGTGGTCGAAGGCGCAGCATTGGAAATGCTGTATAGGGGCAACTCTATCGTGGGTTCAAATCCCACTCTCTCCGCCATTTCCATTTTAAAAAACCGGATTTCACGAATGCGGATCCAAAGCGATTGCGGCATGCAGTAAATAGAAAAGCCCCGTTGCGCGGGGCTTTTTCGTTATCAGGAGAAAGACCGATTTCGTTCGGCGTTTTTTTCAAACGGGCAAGCCGGACTGTTTCTCTTTCGGAAGCAGCGGTTCATCCATGCTGCCGGACCGGAATCCCTCCAGATCGAGCGTGACGTAGGGAAACCCTTCTTCGCGGAGCGCGAATGCGATTTCGAAACGTTTGGCGGAGGCCAGGCCGTATCCCTCGGAATCCGTCTCGATGCGCGCGACGTCGCCGTGTACGCGCAGCCGCACCACATTCAGCCCGAATTCATGCAGAACGGCCTCGCCGCGTTCCACCCGGCGGAGCGCATCGTTTGTCAAGACCGTGCCGTAGGGGAACCGCGTCGCCAGACACGGCGTGGAGGGTTTGTCAGCGACGGGGATCAGGAGTTCGCGTGCGGCGGCGCGGATTTCGCTCTTCGTGAATCCGCAGAGCGCCAGCGGGCTCAATACGCCGAGTTCTTCCAGGGCCTTGCGCCCCGGACGGTACGTTTTCGTGTCGTCGGCGTTGGTTCCGTCCACAAGATTCCTGATGCAGCGTTCCTCTGCGATGCGTCTCATTTCGGAGAAGAGTCTGCGTTTGCAGTGGTAGCAGCGGTCTTTCGGATTCTCCCGCAGGACCGGATCGAACAGCACGTCGCGTTCGACGACTTCCGCAGGCACGCCGAGGTCCGCCGCTTGTTTCATTGCGGACAATGTTTCCCCGAGGGTGTGAAACGCTGTGGCGAAAACGATTGCACGCAGGGGAAACGGTTTCCGCGCATAGAGTTCGGAAAGGACTGTCAGGAGCAGGGAGCTGTCGACGCCGCCCGAGAATGCCACGCAAATGCCGTCTGAACTCAATAATTCCAGCATCCGCCGGAGTTCATTCAGCTTATCTTTCATCGTTTGCCTTCGCGGTTTCCGCGGCGTCGCGGAAGAGATCGGCGAATGGTACGCCGGACGCCGCCGCAAGCGCCTTTATGCTTTCGTATTCGGGGTAAAAGAAGGTCTGTCCGTCAAACATGCATTTCTTGACCTTCGCGGTTCCTGCGGGAAGTTTCACGTCCATGACCGTGCGGGCGAGGCAGGTGCGTCCGGCCCGGAGCCTGCGGACGCCGATGGAGGAGGTTTCCGTGAAAATGATGCGTTCCATGGCGGGCGCGTCGGCCTCGCGGCAGATCACGCGCAGGAGCCAGGCCGGGCGATTTTTCTTCATGAAGACGGGAACGTAATGCACGTCCAGCGCGCCGGCATTGAGCAGGGAATCCATCGCAAGGCCGAGCGTTTCGCCCGTGGAGTCGTCGATGTTGGTCTCCAGGATTGCGATTTCGGCGGGCGGTGCGTCCGCGACGGCGGTTTCCTCGATCAGCATTGCGCGAAGGACGTTCGGCATGCCGAAATCGCGTTTGCCGGCGCCGAGACCGATTTTTTTGATCGTGAAGGATTCCGGCAGGGCGGAGCGCGTCCGGACGGCCGCTGCGATGGCGGCGCCCGTCGGAGTGACCATTTCGCCCTGTATCGCGGGGAGGATGCGGAGCGGGAGATTGCCGGCGGCGGCGATATTCGCCACGGCCGGAACGGGAACCGGCAGCAGCCCGTGCTGGCATTCCACGAATCCGGTTCCTTCGCTCATGGCCGTCACAACGACGTCGTCGATCCCGAGGTCGTCGAGACAGACCGCGGCGGCGGCGATATCGACGATGGAGTCGATTGCGCCGACTTCATGGAAATGCACCTCTTCGACCGGCTTGCCGTGGGCTTTGGATTCCGCTTCGGCCACGATGCCGAATATCTTCAGCGCGAGTTCGCGGGCGTGCGGGGTCAGATTGCCGCTGTTCAGGATGGCGGTCACGTCCGCCAGATTGCGGTGTTCATGCGGATGGCCGCTCCCGTGTCCGTGATGATGCCCGTGTTCGTGCTCGTGATTGTGTCCGTGCATTTCCTGCGGATGTTCGTGTTCGAGCGCTTCATGCTCATGATGGCGTCCATGCCCATGTTCGTGTTCCAGCTCGACGTCGAAGGAACATGCGTCGACGCCGTGCGAGTTTGCGCGGGCAATCGTGACGGAATATCCTTCCACGTTCAGGCTGTCGAGGGCGGCAAGCAGTTTAATCCTGGATGCGCCGAGGTCGAGCAGCGCGGCCACGGTCATGTCGCCGCTGATGCCGGTGGCGCATTCGAGGTAAAGGATGGATTTGCTCATGGTTGTTTCCCCTGGGTGACGAGCGCGTTGATGCGGGCGGCGAGATAGCCCGCGCCGAATCCGTTGTCGATGTTCACGACGGACATGCCTTCGGCACAGGAATTGAGCATGGTCAGAAGCGGCGCGACGCCGCCGAAGGACGCGCCGTATCCCACCGAAGTCGGCACGGCGACGACCGGTACGGAAACAAGCCCGGCAATTACGCCGCCGAGCGCGCCTTCCATTCCGGCGACGGCGACCACGGCGTTCGCCGTGCGGATCTCGTCCAGACATGCGAAAAGGCGGTGGATGCCGGCGACTCCGACGTCGTAGAACCGTTTCACGTTCGCGCCGAAGAACTCGGCGGTCCTGGCGGCTTCCTCGGCGACGGGCTGGTCAGACGTGCCGCCCGTGCAGACCGCCACGCATCCGGTCCGCGGCTTCGGATTGCCGATGAAGTGCAGCAGACGCGACACCGGGTCGTACTGCACGTCGGGCAGGGCGGCGCGGACATATTCGGCCTGTTCCGGCGTGGCGCGCGTTCCCAGGGCGTTGCCGCCCGCGGAGATGAAGCGTTCGAAGATGCTCCGGACCTGTTCGGCGGTCTTTCCCGCGCAGAACACGGTTTCGATGCCGCCGCGGCGGAGCTGCCTGTGGTGGTCGAGCTTGGCAAATCCGATGTCTTCGTAGGGAAGCCTGTTCAGGAGCTCAAGGGCGCGTTCCCGCGAAATGGTTCCGCGTTGGAAGTCATCCAGTATTTTTCCTGCATCCATGGTAGGTAAAGTGTTCCGTGTTATGACTGTTGATGGTCCTTGCCTGGACGGAATCGGGCATCCCGATTCCCGCCTTGGTCTTGACTTCTCTCGTGCCTGAGCGCAGCCGGACGCCGGTTCAGCGGAGGCGCGGCCTCCCCGCCAGGATGATCCGGGCGGAGCGAATGCTTTTTCCTGCAGTGCGCTCCGCCCGCGGCGTGGAAACCGGATGGGATCAGAGTCCGTTCGAATCGACGGCCTTGTAGATGGAATTGTATTTGCGGAAAAGCGCCTGAAGGTCGCCGTTGGCGCGTTTTGCGGCGATAACCTTGTCTGCGGCGGCCTTCGCTTCGGAATTGCCCTGCCGGAACACGAAGCCGTATTCTTCCGCGGGGATGGCGACGTTCAGCATTCTGATTCTGCCGATGTATTTGCCGACGGCCAGATCGGCCTCGCTTTCATCGTCGATGAAGGCTTCGATCTCTTTGCTGAGCAGTCCGAGGATGCCCACAGAGGCGTTGTCATAGTGAACGACTTTCTGCGCAAGGACCTTGTTGACGGCGAAATCCTCGTTGGTCGTGCCCTTTTCGGCTCCGATGACCTTGCCTTCCAGGTCGCCGAGGCTTTCGATATCCGAATCATCCCGCACCAGGATCCGGCGGACGCTGGCTTCGTAGGAATCGGAGAAAAGCGTTTGTTCGGCGCGTTCCGGCGTGATGGAGATGCCGGACGTTCCCATGTCCGCGGCGCCGCTCATGACGAGCGGGAGAATCTCGGCGAACGGCACGATGTTGATATGAAGCGGGCGTTTGAGCTCTTTTGCGATGGCTTCCGCCATTTCGATGTCCACGCCGGCCAGCCGGTTGTTGTCCATGAAAGCGAACGGCGCGAACGACGGGTCGAGGCAGACGACGAACGGCTTGACCGGTTCTCCCGCGGTTTTTGCGCCGGTTCCGGGATGCTGCTTGAGCATGTTGAGATGATTTTCGCGTTTCTTCTGCAGTTCGCCTGAGAGTTTGAGCCTGTCGATTACGGCATTGGCGGTTTTCGCAAGATCCGCATTCGATTTGTTGAAGACGAGGCCGTACTGGTCCTTGGCCAGCGGTTTCTGGTTGATCCTGAAATCATCTCCTGTGGCCTTCACAAGGAGTTCCGCCTGCATGAGGTCCATTACGGCGGCGTCGGCCCTGCGGTCGGAAAGCGCAAGATTCACGTCTTCCTGCGTAAGGAAGGGCAGAACGACCCTGGGCTTGATGCGTTCGCGCAGAAGCGCAAGGTCGCTGGTGCCTTCCTGTGCGGCCACGCGTGCGCTCTTCAGCTGGGTTTCATCCTCGATGGCGGAGTTTTTCGGAACCACGATCACCTGGGAGGAAACGTCGTAGACTGTGGAGAAAAGGACGCGTTCCTCGCGCTCCGGCGTAATTGAGATGCTGGCCGCGCCGATGTCCGCCTTGCCCATGGAGACAAGCGAGAAAATCTGCTGGAACGGCACAATCTTGTACTGGACCGGGCGTCCGAGTTCCTTCCCGATCTCTTCGACCAGGTCGATGTCGATCCCGGCGACCGGGGGCGTCGACGACTCTCCCAGATAATAGCAATAGGGGGACGTGGACGCTTCGCAGGCGACGATCAGCGGCTTTTCCTTGTCGTCGTTTCTGGAACACGCCGACAGGACGGCAGCGCCAAGAAGCATGATGGCGAAGAGACAGAGGAGTCTATTCATGGCAAACCTTTCTCCGATATGGATGAAGATGTTTTAAGTTCAATGGTCCGCGCAACGAATGCGGTTCCCCATAAATTATCACATTTTTCGACGATTTCAAGCCTTTTTTTGTTTTTTTATCCTGCTTAATTCCATAATCTCTAAAGAACCTCTCTGTGCGTGCCGTGTCCGGCATCGGAAGCGTCAACCTCCGGCACGTTCGCGGAAACCAAAAACGTATGCGGGGGATCGCGGCGCAACGGTTCACACGAAGAGACGGTGCGTCCTGCCCACGTCGTAATCCGGAACCGCATACGCCGCGGTCCATACTCCGTCGCGGTCCTGCGTCAGCAGCGCGCCGTGCAGATAGCCGCACCAGTCGTCGACTGAAAACGCGCGGACATTCAGCGCCGACAGGATCGACATCGCCAGCACATCGTGCGACACGAGAACCATGCGCGCGGCGGGGAAAGGCGTTTCCGTAAGGTATTTCAGCAGTTCGGCGGCGAAGGTCCGCATGTCCTTCAGCCCTTCGGCGCGCCCCGTGGAGAAATACTCGCGCATGACCTTTTCCGTATTTCGGGTGCGGAGCATGGCCTCGAAATCCACCGGCCGGGAGAAGATGGTCAGGTCGCCGAGTTCGGGACACTCCATGACGGGGCCGACCGGGAAACCGCCGCCCCGCATCATGCAGAGAGCGGTGCTGCGTGTCCTTTTCCTGGGGGATGCGCCGAATATGACCTCGCCGCCCAGTCCGGCAAGCAGCCGTCCGCAGCGCGTTGCCAGCTCCGCGCCTTCCGGGGTCAGGTCGGGATCGACCGAACCGGCACGGAGCGATTCCCGGATGGAATGGCGCACCACGAGAATCGTCCTGACGGAACCGTCCGCGACGGAAGAGATGTTTCCGAGCAGGACGGGATCGCGGCTGACGGAGACGTCGTTCAACATTGGAAAGAGGGTGAACGAAACCGGGGGATTCGGCTCAGTCCGAAGAATTCCGGACGCCGGATTCGCCCATTCCGATGCCGCCGCCGATCCTGAATCCGGTCCGCTCTTTTTCCTTCGCCTCGCGCTGCGGCACGATACTGTCAGCCTTTTCCACGAAAGTCGCGATCGATTTGGAATTGCTGTCAAGGCGGCCGATTTCGCTGCCGGAGGAGTTCAGGACGATGACGGTGGGATATGTAGAAACATGGAACTGTTCGGCGATCCGGCGGTTGTGTTCCGCCTGGTCCCGGTTGCGCTTGTCTTTGCTGGTTCCGGCGTTGTCGGGATAGTCCAGATATACGATGAGGAGACGGTCGCGCATTTTGTTTTTGAACTTGGTGTTCTCCATGCGCTCGGTCTTGAACTTGCGGGAATTGTCGTTGTCGGAGTTGTGGAAGAACACGGCGACAGCCTTCCCGCTTTGCTGCGCCTTCGCGATGGCGTCGTCATAGTCGCAGAACCAGCCGTTCGGAGCGCGCGTCCAGCGTTCCGGCGTTTTCGGCGCTTCCAGCGTAGTGGAACGGGCGGAATTGTGGATGAGCTCATCCACCTTTGAGTCGACCATGACTTTCGGCACGCCTTCGCCGAGGACGTCCTTGATCTTGCGGCGCGTCTCCTGAAATTCCGGTCGTGTCGTGTTCGGCTGGTAGTTCGTGTCCTTGTACTTGTAGTTGTTTTTGAACGGATTGAAGTCGGGATCGAAGGAATTCCGGTCGAAGTCCGAGTCGGATTTCTCCTTCTCCGGTTCGGGATAGCGTTCCGAATACGGGATGTAGACGCCGTCGGCCGTAAAGCTTTTGGAAGACGAACCGCCGGATGACGCCGATCGCGAAGCGCCGGATTTCTTCGTGGACGTCGAAGATGGGGCGGAAGACGATGATGAGTCGGCAGGCTTTTGCTTCGAGGCGGAATCGTCGTCGCGTACGCCCCATGTGTCGGTCGCGCTGTCGTCCACGAGCCGGGCGGAACGCGACACGGAGGGGGTGCGGGCGCTTTCGCCGGGAAGCTCTATGAGCGTGTCGTCATAGGGCTTGATGAGATCGTCCATGAGTCCGCCGGCGAACGGACTGCCGCCGGATCCGGCGAGCAGGACCGGTGCGGCGCAGATGGACGCCGCGAATGTAAGGGAAAACAGGCTGTATTTCATGTCGAACGCTCCGTTTTGAACCGGCTTCCGGGCCGGATTTCGTCTCAAAAAACACTGCAATCGCTATACTATATATTCGTAATCGGAAAAAATCAAATCCGTTTTGGACTTTTTCTGACTAATTTGGAAAAAAAAGCGTTTAGAGCAGTGAAAGAGCGTCCATGTCCACATAAAGGTCGACGTCTTTGACCGTCCGTCGCCAGTTCATGACCTCCGCGCGCAGAAATGCGCGGAATGCGGCGTTGGGGGGCGTCCGGACCGTGGACAGGTACCGGCAGCGCCCCTTGATGCGTTCGATCGGCGCCGGCGTCGCGTCGGCGATTTCCAGCGGCGCGGGGAAACGTTCCGCGATCCGGCTCACAAGTTCGGCGGCTTTCGCTTCGATGAGAACCGGGTCTTCGCCGTCGAAATGCAGGACCGCGAGATGCGAGAAGGGCGGGAACAGCAGTTCCCTGCGGATCGGAAGCTCTTCCTCGAAAAAGTCCTTGCAGGAGTGTTCCGCCGCGCACAGGATCGCGGGATTCTCCGGCGAAAAGGTCTGGATGAGCACCTGGCCGTGGACTTCGCCGCGTCCGGCGCGTCCGGCGACCTGCGCCAGCAGCTGGAACGTGCGTTCGGGCGCACGGAAGTCCGGCAGATACAACCCCATGTCGGCGTTCAGCACGCCCACGAGGGTGACGTTCGGGAAATCCAGTCCCTTCGCGATCATCTGGGTGCCGATGAGGATGTCGAGGTCGCCGCGACGGAATTTCGACAGGACCTCCTCGTATTTCTGCGGATTCGTCATGGTGTCCGAATCCATGCGGGCGATGCGAGCGCCCCGGAACAACGCGCCGGCGAGGTTTTCGATGCGCTCCGTGCCGACGCCGACATAGTGGAAGTCGGCCTGGCCGCAGACGGGGCAAGCCGTGATCGCGGGAACGATCCGGCCGCAGAAATGACAGATCAGCGAGGCGTTTTTCCTGTGGTAGGTGTAGGCGACGGAGCAGTCCGGGCAGGTCGGAACGTATCCGCAGGCGCACTGGAGCTGGCGCGAGTAGCCGCGTTTGTTCAGGAAGAGGATGCTCTGCTCTCCCGCCTGAATGCGGCTGCGGACGGCGTCGACGAGGCGTTTCGAAAACATCGGTACGCGGTCCTCGTCGTTCCGTTCGAGACGCATGTCGACAATTTCGACGGCGGGCAGGACGATCGACGGATCCCAGCGGTTCGGCATGGACGCCAGCGCGTATTTGCCCGTGACGGCGTTCTGCCAGGATTCCAGCGAAGGCGTGGCGGATCCGAGGATCACGAGCGCGCCTTCCATCCGGCCGCGCACCACCGCCACGTCGCGTGCGTTGTAGCGCGGCGCTTCGGACTGTTTGTAGGAGGAGTCGTGCTCTTCATCGACGATGATGAGCCTGAGATTGCGGAACGGCGCGAAGAGGGCCGACCGTGCGCCGACCGCGATGTCGACTTCGCCGCGGTAGACCTTCATCCACTCGTCGTAGCGTTCGCCCTGCGTAAGCCCGCTGTGCAGGACGCTGACGCGTTCGCCGAACCGCGCGCGAAACCGCGTCACCGTCTGTGGCGTGAGGGCGATCTCCGGAACCAGCACGATGGCGTTGCCGCCCTGTTCCAGGACGCGGGCGATGGCCTGCAGATAGACCTCCGTCTTGCCGCTGCATGTGACGCCGTGAAGAAGAAGCGCGTGCGGGGATGCGGCCGGTCGGCCAGGGGCGAGCATGGAGAATATCTTTTCCAGTGCGGACGCCTGTTCGCCCGTGAGCTTGTGCGGGTGCGACGGAACGACCTCCAGGTTCCGGAACGGGTCGCGGTCGCTCCGGACTTCCTCAATGCTCAGGATGCCGTCCTTTTCGAGTGCGCGGAGCTGGGCGGACTTCGCGCCGGTCGCGGCCTGCACCGTATCCGTCGCCGCGCCGGGATGCAGCGTGATGAACTGAATGGCCTGCGCCCGGATTTTGGCCCGGGCGCCGGCTTTCTCCAGATAGGCGGCGGCTTTCTCCGGGGAGGCAAGATAGCACCGGCGTATCTTCCTGGGCTTGATCTTGCCGCTCCGGACCGCGGACGGCAGCAATGCGCGCAGCGCCTGCTCGCGGGTGCAACAGTAGTAGTCGGCGATCCATGCGCCGAGTTTCGAGAGGGAGTCCGGTATCCGCGGCACGCTGTCGCAGATGTCCAGGATCTCTTTCAGATCGCCGCGTTCGGGCCGCGGGATCAGCCGCACCACAGTCGCCGGACGCGGCTTGCGTCCCTTGCCGAACGGCACGTCGACCTTCATGCCGGGCTGAATCCGTCCGGCGAGGCGCGGGGGTATCAAATAATCAAAGGTCCTGTCAAGCGACAAGTTGACAAGAACCTCCACTGCCGGAAGAGATTGTGCGTCTCCGTCTGGCATAAATCAAGAAGAAAAATGTACCGTGCCGGGGAGACGCGCTCCCCGGCGGAGAAAACATCCGTTACTGGACGACGCCAGTCTGCGGATAGAAGAAATTCTGGTAGTTCTGAGCCGGGGAGAGAATCCATTCCGGGGTCAGGATCGGGCCATAGCCCCACTGGGAGCGGTTCGGATCCATGGGATCGTTCGGGCTGCTCGGGAGCGGGAAGGGGAAAGTGAGGAGTTCGAGGATGCCGACGCCTTCGCGGACCAGGAAGTAGCCGACGCCGCCGATCACGCCGTAGGTGGCGCCGGCGAGGTTGCCGTCTTCGAACTGGACGTGGGCCATGAAAGCCGGAATTTCCAACGCCCCGAACGCAACGTCGCAGATGCCGCGGCCGAGCTTGCGCGTGATGCGGTTCCAAAGGTTCTCATATCCGGGCGGGTTCTCGGGAGACAGGTTCAGATTGTCGATGGCGAGAGCCTGGGTCATTCCGCCGATCATGGCGAAGAAGACGATGCTCAGGACGATTTTTTTCCACTGTTTCATTTGGTACTCCTTGAGGGTTGTCTGAGTATATTTTTGAAAAAGTATTGTTTTTTTTCTCGTTTCGACTGGAAAAATCCGAAAACGCGTTTAATATATTCTTGTATCCTTCATCAATCAAGTTAAAATCCCGTTTTTTTTCGATTTTTTTTCGAAAAATGCGGGTTTCATCTGCAATTAACGTCTGAAAGGCCGTAAAAAATGCCCAAAAATGAAAAAAAGTCAAAAAAAAGTCTGACGGCCCCCTTGCCGCACCCGACCCTGACTCTTCTTTCCCGCAGCCATACCGAGTATCCCGACACCCCGGATAAGGCGAAACTCGAAACCTTCGTAAACGCCTATCCGCAGCGCGATTACGAGATACTGTTCGACTGCCCCGAGTTCACCAGCCTGTGCCCGGTGACCGGGCAGCCGGACTTCGGACACATCCGCGTGCGCTATGTCGCGGACAAGCTCTGCATCGAAAGCAAGTCCCTCAAGCTATATCTTTATTCTTTCCGCAACCACCATACGTTCCACGAGGAAGCCGTCAACCGCATCCTTTCCGACATGGCGAAAGCCTGCAAGCCGCGCTGGATGGAGGTTTGCGGCGAGTTCCGTCCGCGTGGCGGCATCGCCCTGACCATTACCGCGACCGAGGGCGAAAAACCCTGACCTGTCCACCCCCCCAACCGCTTATTTACCAAAAACCTATTTAGGAGATACCTGTATTGAACCAGAACACACAGTCTTTTGAAGTGATCGAAGGCGGCGGCGCGACGTCCGCGTCCGGTTTCGAAGCCGCCGGCGTCACCTGCGGACTCAAACGGAGCGGCAACGCCGACCTCGCCCTCCTTTATTCCAGGACCGGCTGCAACAGCGCCGGAACCTTCACCTCGAACCTTTTTCCCGCCGCTCCGGTCGTGCTCTGCAAGGAACGGGTCGCCCGCGGCGCCGGCATCCGCGCCGTGGTCGTGAACAGCGGCGTGGCGAACGCCTGCACGGGCGAACTCGGCATGGAAAATGCGCGCGCGGTCGCGAAACTCGCCGCGGAGGCGCTCTGCGTCGACGAACGTCAGGCGCTTTCCTGCTCCACGGGCAGAATCGGCGTCCAGCTCCCGATGGACAAGATCGCCGCCGGGATCAGAGCCGCCGCCGCCGCGAAGAAGCCGGACGGGGGCCATGAAGCCGCCCTCGCGATCATGACCACCGACACGCGCCCGAAAGAATGCGCCGTGAGTTTCCTGCTCGACGGGAAGAAAGTGACGGTCGGCGGCATGACGAAGGGCGCCGGCATGATCGCACCGCACATGTACCCGGCCGTTCCGCACGCCACGATGCTCTGCTTCATCACGACCGACGCCGCCGCGGACGAAGCCGACCTCACGCGCTTTTTGGCCGACGCCGTCGAAGTCTCCTTCAATCGCATCACGGTCGACAACGACATGAGCACGAACGACACGTGTCTCCTGCTGGCGAATGGCGAATCCGGCGCGAAAGTCGCGTACGACGGATCCGGGGCCGCGCGGCTCTTCGCCGCCGCGCTGCGCCACGTGGCGCAGACGCTTGCGAAGGGCATGGTCATGGACGGGGAAGGCTCCTCGAAGTTCGTCGAAGTCCTTGTGACCGGCGCGAAGGATGCCGTCCAGGCGCATGTCTGCGCGAAGGCCATCGCCGACTCCATGCTCTGCAAGACCGCCTGGTTCGGCTGCGATCCGAACTGGGGCCGCATCCTCGCCGCCGCGGGCTATTCCGGCGCGCAGTTCAGCCCGGAAAATGTCTCGCTGGATTACAGCGGCAAGCCGGTCGTGCGCGGCGGCATGGACGCCGGAACGCCGGAATCCGAGCTGTCCGAACTCATGAAGACCGGCAGCTTCACCGTACACATCGACCTCGGCGCGGGCGTCGCTTCCGACACGGTGTGGACGAGCGACATCACCTACGACTACGTCAAGATCAACGCGGACTATCATACCTGATCCCGCCAGGACATACCAAGGAAAAACATCATGGATCCGAACCATAAGGAAAATCTCATCCACAAGGCGGACGTCCTCATGGAGGCGCTCCCCTACATCCAGCAGTTCCGCGACTCCGTCGCCGTCATCAAGTTCGGCGGCAGCGCCATGGAGGATCCCGGACTCACAGCGCGGACCATGCGCGACATCGTCCTGCTCGAAGCCATCGGCATGAAGGTCGTCGTCGTACACGGCGGCGGCAAGGCGATTACCGCCCGCCTGAAGGAACTGAACATCGAAACGAAGTTCGTGAACGGACTCCGCTTCACCGACGCCGCGACCATCGGGGTCGTGGACGACGTCCTGCATAATCAGGTCAACCGCAGCCTCGTCGATTCCATCCTCAAAACAGGCGGCATCGGCGCGCAGATATCCGGCAAGAAGATCCTCCGCTGCGAAAAGATGCTCTCCCGCGACCCGATCTCCGGCGAAGAGTCCGACATCGGATTCGTCGGCCGGATCATCGGCGTCGACGCGCGCCCCATCCTCGATGCGCTCAACTTCCGCATCATTCCGGTCGTCACGCCGCTGGCCATGGACTTCCACGGGCAGCCGTACAACATCAACGCCGACCTCGCCGCCTGCGAGATCGCCGAGGCGCTCCACGCCCGCAAGCTCGTTTTCCTCAGCGACGTTCCCGGCGTGCTCCGCGATCCGAAGGACGAGTCCACGCTCATTTCCGAGATACGCACCTCCGCTGTGCCCGGACTGATCGAATCCGGCGTCCTTTCCGGCGGCATGCTCCCGAAGATCCGCAGCTGCGTCAACGCCATCGAAAACGGCGTCACGCAGGTTCACATGGCCGATGGACGCCTGCCGCACTCGCTTCTGCTCGAAATCTTCACGAACACCGGCGTCGGAACACAGATCATCAAGGGATGAATCCTTCCGGTCCAACGGCTCCGCCGCGCTCCGGCCTGCGGCGTCGTATCGCGCATGCCCTTGCATGTGCGGCGGCGGTCCTCTGCGTATTTTCAGCGGCCGCGTGTTCCACGCCCCGCGATTATCCGCGGACGGAGGCCGGAGTGCAGCGGCTGCTCCAGGATTTCGCCGACGATTACATCAGCGGCACGAACAGCGTGGGGATCGTCGTCGGCGCGATCCTGCCGGACGACGCTGCGCTGACCGCCGTTTCCGGGCGGTCCGACGTGCTTGATCCGGAGAAGGAACTCTCTCCCGAAACCATTTTCCCGATCGGTTCCCTCACGAAGAACATGGTCTTCGAAATGGCGGCCGAACTGGAGCGCACCGGGCAGGCCGATCTTGACACGCCGCTGAAGGATTGCCCCGGACTGGACCTGCCGTCGGAATACGACAGGACCACCGTCCGAGACCTGCTTCTGCACCGGTCCGGTCTGCCGCGCGAAAGCTACACGCTCGCCAACCTCTGGCCGGTCATTTCCGCCGAGATATGGGATTCGAACGTGTATGAGAATTTCTGCTCGCGCGAGGGGCTGGTCGAAACGCTCTCCAACTCCGAATGCCGGTCCGCCGTCTCGAATCCGCGAAGCCGTTACAGCAACCTCGGATACGGTCTGCTCGGCCTCGCGCTCGAATCCATCACGGGGGAGACGGTTCCCGAACTCATGGAGCGCACTGTGATCCGGCCGTGGGGTCTCCGCGACACCTCGTTTGGTCCGCCCGAGGGCAAGGAGGGCCGCGTCGCCGGAACGCATTCCGGCGACATCCCGTTCTTCTGGTTCCGCGGACGGCACGTGCGTTCCCACTACCTCGGCGAAGGTCTCCGCACCGCCGGCGGCGTGTGGTCGAGCGCATCCGACCAGATGATATGTCTTCGCAAATACCGCGAACGCTTTCTCGACATGGACCGCGAACATCCCTTTGATGCTCCGAGGGGAGAGGACGAGGTGCATTACAACTATTACCTCGTCGATTCGCCCGCTGGACACCGCTGCCTCATCCGGTACGGAATGACGTTCGGCGTCGCATCGTTCTTCGGCATTGACCTCGATACCCGCACGGCGGTCCTGATCCTGCGCAACAACTGCGACTGGCCGGACGGCGTCGGCATGGACCTGCTGGAACGCCTCGAACAGGTCATCCCGGACGCGGAATCGTGGGGCGAGGAATCCCCTGCCCGCTAAAAAAAGGGCGCTTGATTGAAAAGATTTTCCGCGCCAGAGCGTAGCCGGGCGCTGCTACAGCGCTGCTTGCAGTGTTAGGAGACGATCGTGCCGGCGGAGAAGTCGCCGGTCAGGACGCGTCCGAGCGCGCCCGGTTCCTCGAACTTGCAGACCACGATCGCGAGATTGTTGTCCGCGCAGAGGGAGAACGCCGCGGCATCCATGATCTTGTAATGCCCCTCGATCGCCTGCCGGAAGGAAAGCTCGTCGAATTTTTTCGCGGTCGGATCCTTTACCGGGTCGGCGGTGTAGATGCCGTTGACTTTGGTTGCTTTCACAAGCGCCTGGCAGTCCGATTCCAGCGCTCGGAGTGCGGCCGTGGTATCCGTGGTGAAGAACGGACAGCCGGTGCCGCCCGCGTAGATCACGATCTCGCCGCGGGAAAGCTGGTCCAGCGCGGCATCGCGGTCAAAACGCGGCGCGAAGGGCCGCAGGTCGGCGGAGGCGTGGATGTTGACCGGGATGTTTGCTTTCCGAAACGCGTCTTTCAGGCGCAGGGCGTTCATGACGGTGCCGAGCATGCCCATGTGGTCGGCTGTTACGCGGTCCATGCCGACTGCGGACCCGCCGCGCCAGATGTTTCCGGCGCCGACGACGAGCGCAATCTGGACGCCAAGTTCGCGGGCTTCGGCGATGCGTGCGACCGCCGCGTCCACAGCGGCGGGATCGTAGCCGAACTCCCGGTCGCCTTTGAGTGCTTCGCCGCTGATTTTGAGAAGGACGCGCTGATAACGAAGTTTGGTAGACATGACTGCTCCCGGTTGATCGTGATGAAAAATGGTCAGATTAGTATATCACGGGTTCGGGCGTTCGTCAAGTCCTGAGACGTTTTTTCTTTCATCTCTTTTCTGCGATGTTTCTCCGGTTTTCCACTTTAAATCCCCGCGTGTTCGCTGTATATTAAGATATGGAGTTTCCCGCGTTGCCCTGTCATACGGACGGGGGGCGGACCGGACTGCCAACAAGAACGATCAGAGGGCATTTTTATGAATATCGGCAGACTTTTTCTTTCTGTTGCGCTGACGACGGCGCCCCTGTGCGTTCTTCGCGCCGCCGATTCGGAGCTGGAGAAGGATTTCCGGCAGGAGATTGCGCTGTACCGCATCCGTCCGGACCGGCCACGCTCTCTCAGACGAGATCCTGACGGCACGCCCGTTACCGAAGCCAAGCTGAAGGAAGCCGCCGGGAATTTCTACGGCTGGCTTTATCCGCTGGATCCCGCGTTCCTGAAACGCTTCCAGATCAAAAACGTCGTGTTCAAGGACACCGTGTTCGACCGCGACGGCGACCAGTATCAGATGCTGCCGGTGAGCGACAGTCTCTTCGTGGACGCCGATCTGGACGAGAAACAGTTTTACACGAACCTGTTTTACAGGCAGCTGTCCGTGATGCCGCGGTCATACCTCGGACATTGGAACAAACTCAATCCGGACGGCTTTTCCTATGAAAACACCCGGGGAAGCCTTTCCGGCCATGCTCAGAAGAAGCTTGACGAGGCCCTGAACGAATGGGACAAGTGTTTCGTGAGCCGTGCGGGCATGTATTCGACGGAGATGGATATGGCGCAGACCTTCGCCTACATGGTCGCGAAAGGGCCTGACGCCACGGCCTTCGTGAAGGAAAACGACTGTCCGACCGTACGGAAGAAGTTCGATATGATCGCCGACATTCTGGAGTCGGTCAAGGCGACCGAACGCGGCTACATGGCGACCCTGCTCGCGGACGATCTTGCCAAACTCAAAACGTATTCGCCGTACGCGCTCTCCGTGCGGCTGGAACGCGAATATTCCGGCGTGTGGACCTCGTGGAAGGATGCCGAAGCGGCGGAGGACGGGGCGGAACCGAAGGCTCTCCGGAAAATCGGCGATCCGGTCGAGGTCGCGGGCCGCAGGGTCATTCCGCTCGTCCTCGCGCTCGAAACGAAGAACAATCGGTTGTTCGGCGTCCTGATGGCGAACAAGGTCAACCCGAATGTTGCCAATGACAAAAAGATGAGTGCGCTGAAGCTCGCGATTGCGAACAACGATCCCGAACAGGTGAAGGCGCTCCTCGAGGCGGGTGCGAATGTCACGCAGGAGGCAGCCCGCGCAGGCACGGCGTCCGGCGTCAACTCCGAGATCATGAAGCTGATGAACGCCTATCTGCCCGGCGTCCGCACCGTTGCCGCAACGCACAGACCGCCGAACCCGAGCACGGAGAAGAAATCTCCTGACGGCGCGCTGTACAGGCAGCTCAATGAAACGATGATTGACCATATTGATTTTGAAGAAGTCCGCCTGGCTGCTGTTGTGGAATTCCTTCAGACGATGAGCAAGCGGAATGATCCCGCAGGGCAAGGCGTCGACATTGTCGTCGATCCGGAGACCGAAAGGAAATCGCATTTGTTCGTTTCCTTTGCAGTCGACAACGTGTCTCTTTACGACGCAATCGGTTCTGTGTGCAAAATCGCCGATGTCGCTTTCCGCATCGACGAGGCGGGAAAACGGGTCATAATCCGTCCGAAGTCGACAACGACCGGTTCCGCGAAGGAAAGACAGTAAAGGCAGCGCGTATGAACTGGAACTCCTCTGAACTCATCTGCTGCGGCACGCCCGCCGGACTGGCGGACTGCGGCATCCGCGACGTCGTTTTCGCGATCGGAACGTTCGACGGCCTGCACCGCGGCCACGTGGCGGTTGTCCGGGCAATGCTTGAGGAAAGCCGCCGCCTGAACGCCGTTCCCGCCGTCCTGACGTTCCATCCGCATCCTCGCGCCGTCCTTGCGCCGGACAATCCGCCCCCGCTCCTGATGTCCCGCGAGCGCAAGTTCAGCATCCTGTCCTCCCTCGGCGTGCGCGCGGTGGTCGCTCTGCCGTTCACGAAGGAGTTCGCGGCTCTTTCGCCGGACGATTTCCTCTCCCGCTGCCTGCTCTCCGGTCGGGTCCGTGTCCGGGGCGTCTGCGTCGGTACCATGTGGCGTTTCGGCGCACGCGGCGCGGGCGACATCGCTTTTTTGGAGAAACGCGCAAACGAACTCGGATTCGTCTGCCGCGCGGTTCCGGAGATACGCGACGAACACGGGATCGTGAGCAGCACGAAGATCCGCGAGGCGCTTGCCGCGGGCGACGTGGCGTTTGCCGCGCACTGTCTCGGCAGGCGTCCAGCCGTTTCCGGCGTGGTCATCGGAGGATACGGCGTCGCGGGAACCGCCCTGCGCTGCGCGACGGCGAATCTGGACGTGCGCTGCGGCATGCTCCCGGCGAACGGCGTGTACGCGGCCTTCGCGGTCGTCGGAGACGAACGGTTTCCCGCCGTGGTGAACATCGGCGTCGCTCCGACGTTCGATTCCTACGGTAACGGCGGGCTGGTCCGTGTGGAGGCCCATCTGCTGACGGACGGAGCGCCCGACCTCTACGGGAAGGAAATGGCGCTCGGATTTGCCGCCCGCATCCGGAACGAGCGGAGATTCGCCTCGCCGAAAGAGCTCGCCGCGCGCATTCAGGAGGACATCCGCCTCGCCCGCGCCGCTTTGAACGGACAAATATCATCTTCCGGGAAGGAGGAACTCATACCATCATGAATCCCGAAAACCAAAACCTCTATTCGATCAGCGACCTGGCCGACCAGGTCGGCGTGCCGCGGACGACCATCGCCGACTGGCTCGGCAAATACGCCCGTTTCATCGAACTCCAGACGCAGGGCCGCCGCCGTTTCTACACCGACCGCACGCTTTCCGTCCTCTGCAAAGTCGCCGAACTCCGCACGGCAGGGCGTTCCATCGGCGACATCGACGGCGAGCTGGAACGCATCTTTCCCGTCCATCCCACCGTGGAGCCGCCGGAAAATGCGGGCGATCGCGAATCCGATGCGGCGGCAAACGGGCCGGGAGCTGAAACGGCGAATCCGGACCGGCAGGCCTACCCGGTGATGAAACAGGACAGTTCCGACGAGCTGTACGATCTGCTCGGCACAAAGTTCGCCGACCTCTGCGACGCCATGAACGCGGTCAACCGGAAGGCCGATGCGTCCGCGCGACGTCTGCGCCTGATGCTCGCCGCGGCGGTCATAACCATCGTGGTCCTGGCCGGATTCCTGGCCATTTTTTATGTCAATTTCCTTGTTCAGCGGGACAATGCCGCCGCAAGCCGCGACGCGGCGTCCGCGCTCGCCGCGCTCACAGCCGGATCGGAAACGCGCGAAAACGCTCTTCGCGCTGACGTCGGCGGCCTGTCGGGCAGCGTGTCCGGGCTTGCGGGCAGCGTGTCCGGCATGGAGGGGCGCATGTCCGGCATGAACGACGAGATCCGGAAGCTCCGCGACGACCTTCCCGCCCAGCGTGCGGCGTTTGAGGCGGCCATTGAGGAAATGAGAAAGAGCAGCGGTTCGGCGATGGAGGCGCAGAAAGCGCAGTTCGAGGCGAAGATCGCCCTTGAAAAGGAACAGTTTGCCGCCGAACGCCTGGAGCTTCTCCGGCAGATTGACTCCCTTCAGGAACGCCTGAACCAGGCGACCGCGGACGAGCCGGCCCGCGCCGAGGAAATCCGGAAGCTCCGTAACGAGCTCGCCGTGCAGACTGAACGCGGCAAAGATGTTGAAAAGCTCCGCGACGAACTTGCCGCGCAGACTGAACGCGGCAAGGAGGCCGAACAGCTCCGCGCCGAGCTCGATGTCATTTCAGGCAAGTTCAATGAACTTCGCAAGGAGAATTATTCCCTTTCGGACGATCTGGCCGCCGCGAACAGACGCGCCGAAGCCGAGGCCGAGGCCCGTAGGAAAGCCGAACTGGAGGCTGAAAACGCACGCCGCGTCGCCACGCCCGTTCAGAACAATCCGTTCCCGCAGTCCGGCGGGCATCCAATGCAATAACCAGGAGATGTTGCCGTGAATTTACTGCCGATTCCCACCGGAATGGAAACCGAAGCCTTCGTGATGGATTCCGGCGCGTTGCGCGACGTGCCGGAGGTGATCCGCCGTTGTTTTCAATCGCGCCGCCCCTGGATCGTGGCTGACGGGAACACATGGAAGGCAGCCGGCGCCGCGCTGTTCGGCATCCTGAAATCCGCCGGACTCGATCCTCATGAACCGTTCATTTTCCCCGCCGTTCCGATGATTCACGCGGACAACGCCCTGACTCCGCGTCTGGTCGACGCCATGCCGTTCGACTGCGTTCCCGTTTCGGTCGGCGGCGGCACGATCAATGATCTGGTGAAACGCGCCTCGGCGGTCACGCGGCATCGTTACCTCTGCGTTCCGACTGCAAGCTCCGTGGATGGTTACACGTCCTACGGCGCTGCCATGACCGACAACGGCCTGAAGAAAACGCTGCCCTGCCTCGCTCCGCTCGCGGTCGTCGCGGACACCGACGTCCTGAAGGCTGCGCCGGCTCCCATGGCCGCCTCCGGCTATGCCGACCTCGCCGCGAAAGTCGCGGCCGGAGCAGACTGGGCGATCGCCGACGAACTTGGGATCGAACCGATCCGCGACGACGTGTGGAACCTGGTGCAGAAGGATCTGCGCAAGTGGATCTCCGATCCCGCTGACATCGGCGCGGTCTTCCTCGGCCTTGCCGCCACGGGCTACTCCATGCAGATGTACCGCGAATCCCGCCCTGCCAGCGGCGCCGAACACATGATCAGCCACCTGTGGGAAATGGAGAATCTTGAATTCAACGGCGTTCCGGTGTCGCACGGATTCAAGGTCGGCATCGGCACGCTCGCCTCCACGGCGCTAATGGAATGGCTGTTCAACGGTCATGACGCCGCCTGGGCGCGCGCAAACGCCCGCCCGCCCCGCTCGGAGCGGGAACGCCGCGCCGAGGTCGAATCCCTGCTTTCCCGCGGATGCTACGGTGCGAAGACCGGGGAGATTGCGATGGGCAAGTTCCTGGACGGCGATGCCATGGCTGCGCGCCGCGAGCTTATCTTCGCCAGGTGGGATGCTCTGGCGGATCGCGTCGCCGCGCTTCTGATTCCGTTCGATGCTCTGAAAACCATGTTCCGTGCCGCCTCCTGCCCGGTCGCGCCTGCCGAAATCGGCCTCGACGCCGTCCAGTTCAGGCACGGCATCCTGGCGGCGCAGCTGATCCGAAACCGTTACACGGTCCTGGATGCGCTGGATGAGCTTGGACTTCTGTGGGAAGCCGCCGACGCCGTCACGCTCCGCATGATCGGACATCCTTGATTTTTCGCAAAAACATGCTATTGTAAACAAACCATTTTTCCCGACTGCGCAACCGCAACGGAACCGCCGACAACCTAGGACAAGAGAACCATGACGATCAGAAAACTTCCGCTGGCCCTGGCCTTCGCCCTCTGCGCCGTTCCGTTCCTGCCGGCGGCCAATGATCCTGCCGCGGCGGTCACATCCGCGGCGGCGCCCATTCCCCTGCCGGGCACGCGCATTGATTCTGTGCTGGTCTCCGTGAACGGAGAGCCGATCACGCTTCTGGACGTGATCCTGGAAACGGGCGGACGGGAGAAGGAGCTTGCCGGGATTTATTCCGGGGAGCGGCTCTTCTCCGAGACGCGCAAGCTCCGCGAGGAGACGGTCGAACAGATCGTGACCCGCAAGCTCATTTATGAAAAGTACAAGGCGAATCCGTTCGACATCCCGCGACAGGAGATCGAAAACCTGCTCGACGAGTTCGTCCGTTCCAGCGGGGCGGAATCCCGCGCCGCCCTTGAGAAAAGCCTTCTCCCGTTCGGCATCACCCCGGAACGCCTTCGCGAACAGGCCAGGGAACGGATTGCCGTCGAAGTGCTTCTGATGCGCGACTGCAACCATCATGTGGACGTTACGCCGAAGGAAGTCTACGAAGACTACAAGGCGCACCCGGAAAAATGGACCGTTCCGGAGAAGATATCGCTTCAGCTGCTTCAAATCAACGTGACCGCCGGTTCCGCCGGAGGCGATCCGAAAGCCGCTGTCAAGGCGGTCCGCAAGGAACTGGACGAGGATTCGTCCCAGAAGAATTTCACGCGTCTCGTGCTGGAAAAATCCGACGGCGCGACCGCCGCCGAGGGCGGCGTCACCGAGGGGGCCGAACTCGAAAGGCTCCGTCCTGAATTCATTGAGGCGCTGAAGGGGAAAAAGAGCGGCGACGTGGTCGGCCCGATCGAAGCGCCGGAGGCGTACTTCTTCCTGCGCGTCATCGGCACGGAGCCCGCCAAACTCATTCCGTTCAGTCAGGCCAACCGCGAGGTGCGCGAAGCGCTTTACAAAGAGAAAGCCGCCGAAAAACGTAAAGAGTACGAAGAACAGATCCGGCGCGACGCGGTCATCCGCCGATTCTACTACTGATGCGCAATCTCTACGTCCATGTGCCGTTCTGCGCCGGGAAATGCGACTACTGCGCATTTTATTCCGAACCAGGGGCCGATCCGGCCCTGATCCGCCTGTGGCTCGACCGTATCCTGATTCAGCTGGAAGAAAACGCGTTTCAGCTGAAAGACGCGGAAACCGTGTATTTCGGAGGCGGTACGCCGTCGCTTCTGCCGGAAGAAGTTTTGCGGCGTCTGTTTGCAGGCGTCCGCGAGGCGGCGCCCGCAGCGAAGGAAGTCTCCGTCGAGGCGAATCCTTTCACCGTTACGCCGGAAAAGGCCGCCGTACTGGTTTCTTTCGCCAACCGCGTCTCGCTCGGCGTCCAGTCGTTTGATCCGGGGTTGCGTGAGGCCATTGGACGCCGGGAGCATGCCGGTCCGAAATCGGAGGAGGCTGTACGGAATCTGCGAAACGCCGGACTCCGTAATATCGGGCTCGACTTGATGTACGGACTGCCGGGAGAAACGCCTGAACTCTGGCGGCGCGACCTGGAGCTCGCGCTTGAACTCGCGCCTGAACATGTCTCGGCCTATTCCGTCACGCCGGAACCCGGAACGCCGTTCGCCCGGCGCGCCGCCGGTCAGCCGGAGGACGACGCGCTTTCCGCGGCGATGTGGGAGCAGGCGGGCGAAATCCTCGGCGGGGCGGGATTGCCCCGGTACGAGATCAGCAATTATGCGCGGCCCGGCTTCGAGTCGCACCATAATTCCAACGTGTGGCACGGCCAGACGTACCTCGGCCTCGGACCCGCCGCGTGTTCGTTCGACGGAACCGACCGGCGGACAGAGGTCTCCGACCTGCGGGCATGGCTGGACGGCGCGCCGCCGGAAGTCGACCGCATTCCGAGACTGGCGCGCCTCGGCGAGATTCTGATGATGGGGCTTCGCACCGTGCGCGGCTGGACGCGGGCGGAATTCGAAGAGGCGGCGGGCTGCGCCTGGGATGTTTTTTCCGGTCAGCTTCGCGAGCTGGCCGGGCGCGGCCTTCTGACGGTTTCGGCGGAAACGGTGGCGCCCACGGAACGCGGTCTGGCGTTCTGGAACGACGTCGCCGAAACGCTGGTTTTTTCCCTGTGAATTTGCATTTTTCTCCATATGGTGGTATATTACGGGATTATTTTTTCTGATACAAGGATATCCAATATGAAATCTGACCTCGAAATAGCGGCCGGCGTTCCGTGCCGTCCGATCTCGCAGATCGCCGCCTCGCTCGGCCTTTCCGAAACGGATTACGCCCCCTACGGACGCAACAAGGCCAAACTCGAACCATGCGTGTTCGAGCGTCTCGCCGGGAAACCGGACGGACGTCTTGTCCTCGTGACCGCCATCACGCCGACTCCGGCGGGCGAAGGGAAAACGACTACGACCATCGGTCTCGCCGACGCGTTCCGGCGTCGCGGAAAGAAAGTCGTGGCCGCGATCCGCGAACCTTCCCTCGGCCCCGTCTTCGGACGCAAGGGGGGCGCTGCGGGCGGCGGCTGGGCGCAGGTCATCCCGATGGAGGACATCAACCTGCATTTCACGGGCGATTTTCATGCCGTTTGCGCGGCGAACAACCTGCTGGTCGCCATGACCGACAATCACATCTTCCACGGCAACGCGCTCCAAATCGACCCGGACCGCGTGGTCCTGAAACGCTGCCTCGATATGAACGACCGCGCGCTGCGCCATATGGAACTGAAAACCGTTGGAAAAGGCGGATACATCCGGCAGGCGGGATTCGAGATCACCGCGGCCTCCGAACTGATGGCCGTTCTCTGCCTGGCCTCCGGCATCGCCGACCTGAAACGCCGCATTGCAAACGTGATCGTGGCCTACACTGTCCACGGAGAACCCGTTACAGCCGGCGACCTCCACGCCGCCGAAGCCGCGACGGTTCTGCTGAAGGAGGCGATCAAGCCGAATCTCGTGCAGACGCTGGAGGGTACGCCCGTCCTGATCCACGGCGGCCCCTTCGCGAACATCGCACACGGCTGCAACTCCCTGCTGGCGACCCGACTCGCGCTCAAACTTGCCGATTACACGGTCACGGAAGCCGGATTCGGCGCCGATCTGGGCGCGGAAAAGTTCATCGACATCAAGTGCCGTCTAGGCGGCCTCAAACCCGCCGCGGCCGTCCTTGTCGTCACCATCCGCGCGCTGAAGATGCACGGCGGTCTCGCAAAAAATGAACTGGACCATGAAGACCTCGCCGCGCTTGAACGCGGTCTCCCGAATCTGCTTCGCCACCTCGACAACCTCGTGAACGTCTTCCGTCTCCCCTCGGTCGTCGCCGTGAACCGGTTCCATGCCGATACGCAGGCGGAACTCGACCTCGTGATGAAGGCTTGCGCATCCATGGGCGTCCGCACCGTGCTTTCCGACGTCTGGGCGAAGGGCGGCGAAGGCGGCCTGGAACTCGCCGACGCCGTGACGGAACTCTGCGAAAAGTCCGTCAATGCGGAACCTGTGTTCGCCTACCCGCTCGAAGGCATGTCGCTGCGGGAGAAGCTCAATGCGATAGTCCGGCGCGTCTATCGCGGACGCGGCGCGGTTTTCACGGAAGAAGCGGAACGCCAACTCGCACTTCTCGCGAAGTACGGTGGCGACTTCATGCCGGTCTGCATCGCCAAGACTCCGTACAGCTTCACGGGCGACCAGACGCTCGTCGGCGCGCCGGAGGGATTCGACATCTCGATCCGCAATCTGAAGATCTCCGCCGGCGCCGGATTCGTTGTGGCGCTTGCGGGCGACATCATGACGATGCCCGGTCTGCCGTCGTCGCCGGCCGCGGAGCGCATTCATATCGCGGACGACGGCACGGTGGACGGTCTTTTCTGACTGGCCGCGATTCGCCCTTCTGCCGCATGAAACCGTTTTTTTTTACACGGGAAGGCGCTGTTTTCCTGCGCAACATCTTGCAAAAGCGTGATTTTATGCTATATTAGTATTTTGACTTTAATCCGCAACCCCATCAGCAAACGGAGAAAATACCATGGCAATGTATGACGCCGCAGACCTGAAGAAAGGTCTCAAAGTTGAAATCGACGGCCAGCCGTACGTGATCACCGATTTTGAATTCTGCAAGCCCGGCAAGGGCACAGCGCTCTACCGCTGCAAGCTGAAAAGCATGATCAACGGCAGCACGATGGACCGCACCTACCGCCCCGTCGACAAGGTCGGCATCCCGAACCTTGAAGAACGCGACATGTACTACTCCTACCACGACGGCCAGAACTACGTCTTCAGCGACGCCGAGACCTACGAAGAAATCTCCATCAACGAGGAAGCGCTTGGCAAGCGCACCTACTTCCTGATCGAGGAAGCCCTCTGCCAAGGCCTCTTCTTCAACGGCAAGCTCATCGACATCACTCTCCCGACCTTCATCGAGAAGGTGGTCGCCGAGACCGAGCCGGGCGTCCGCGGCGACACCGCCAGCTCCAACGTGATGAAGCCCGCCAAAACCGACAACGGCTACGACGTCATGGTTCCGCTCTTCATCAACGTCGGCGACACGATCCGCATTGACACTCGCACCGGAGAATACGCCGAACGCGTCAGCAAAGGCTGAACTGAACCGTGGATCCCTTCACCCGGCTCCAGCAGACAGTTCCGGCGTTGAAATTTCGCGCCCGCGTCCTGGCCGCCGTCCGGGCTGGGTTCGACAAACGCGGATTCACCGAGGTCACGACCCCGGTCCGCATTGCGGCGCCCGCGGCGGAGGAGTATATCGACGCTCCTCCGGCGGGCGCGTTCTTTTTGCGCACGTCGCCCGAACTCGAGATGAAGCGGCTGCTCTGCGCGGGCATGGACCGCATCTACCAGATCGGGCCGTGTTTCCGGGCTGGCGAACGCGGCAGACTGCACCGCACCGAGTTCGACATGCTCGAATTCTACATGGCGCATGCCGATTACCTGGAACTGCTGGAGACCATCCGCGCGATCATTGTCGAGGCCGCCGCGGCATGTACGGGCGGCACGAAGGTCAAATCCCGCGGATATGAGGTCGAACTGGGCGGCGATTGGACCATGCTTCCCGTCAGAGAGGCGTTCCGCAGATTTGCGGGCGTCTCCGCCGACGAGGCCGCGGAGCGGGAATCGCTTTTCGAGGAGATTCTGGTCGAAAAGGTCGAACCGAATCTGCCGAAAGACCGTCCCTGCGTGCTCATCGACTACCCGATCCGCTTCGGCGCGTTTGCTCGCGCGAAAGCGTCCGATCCGACCCTCGCCGAACGCTGGGAAGTATATGTGGCCGGCGTCGAGCTGGCGAACACCTACGGCGAACTGATCGACCCCGTTGTCCAGCGGGATCGTTTCGCAGCGGCCCGCGCCACGCGCAAACGCCTCGGCTTCACGGAATACCCGGAACCGACGGCGTTTCTGGACGCGATCAACCATGGGATGCCGCCCTCTGCCGGGTCCGCGCTCGGATTCGACCGCCTTGTGATGCTGCTCGCCGGAGCGGATTCCCTGTCCGAAATCGGCTTCCCGCTTGACGACGAGCAGGAAATATGAAAATCCTCTTTCTTATCGCCCGGTTTTTCCCCTACAGCGGCCTCCAGACGGATTTTCTGCGCGCCGCTGAGGCCGCCGCGGACCGCGGACACGATGTGACTTGTTTAGTCGGCTCGTGGGAGGGCGAACGCCCGGATGATCTCAGAATATTGACCGCGTCTCTCCCTGGAACATCCGAGGCCGACGACCTCGATGCGCTCGAAACGGCGTTCCGCGAGCTGATGTTCCGCGAGTCCTTTGACCGGACGGCGTCGTTCGAGCTGATCCCCGGCGTGGACTTCTATTTCGCGGGATTTGACTGCCTCGGCAGCGCGCCGGAGAACGCCGATCCGCGTCTTCTGGCGCGCGAACAGGCGGTTTTTTCGCCCGAATCCTCCTCATATGTTTTCTATTTGGTTACGCCGCAGATCAACGCGTTCTTCGGCGTCTACGGCACGCAGCCCGCGCGGTTCCTGCGTCTGCCGCCTGGCATGAATCCCGTCTGCGGCCGTGTGCCCGATCCCGACGAGGTCCGCATCCGCAAGCGCGCCGAACTTGGCCTGAAGGACGGTGAACGCCTCGCCGTTTCCGCGGCGCACGACATGCTGCTGAAAGGCGTCGACCGCACTCTGGCCGCGTATGCGGACCTGCCGCCGTCACGCCGCACTCGCCTGCGCCTCTTCATTACCGGATTCCTCGGCCGCGAGCAGTGCGAAAAACAGGCCGCCGAACTCGGGATTGCCGACCGCGTGATCTTCGACGCCGGACGGCCGGACCTGCCGGAACTCCTCTGCGCCGCCGATTATCTGGTGCATCCCGCCCGGCGCGAGGCCGCCGGTTCCATCTTGATCGAAGCGATCGCTTCCGGTTTGCCTGTGGTCTGCACCGACGTCTGCGGATTCCAGGACATCGTGCTGGCGTCAGGCGGGCATGTCCTGAACGAGCCGCTTTCAACAGGAGCGCTGGCCGCCGAGCTGGACTACCTCGCCGGGATTTCCGACGACGGACTGCATTGCTGGCGGCAGCAGGTCCTGACGTATGCTCGCGGCCCGGCGGATTTCTACCGTCGCGCCGACGTTCTTGTGAACTTTCTTCAGACCCATTGCGCCGGAGACCGGAAATGAGCGCCGACCCGCGCCAGGTGCGGCGGGAAATCGCGCGCATCTGGTCTTCCCTGCGGCTGACCGACCGCACCCGCCTGAGCAAGCGCCGCCGCGCGTTTCTGGATTTGCTGGACAGCGATCCCGAAGCGGCGGAACCGAAACGGGAGGAGTTTTTCCGTCTGCTTGCCACGGCGCGGAAACGTTCGCTTGTTCCGTCCGCGGAGCGCATCCGCTGCGAATTTCCGGACAATCTCCCGATCACCGCTAAGATGCCGGAAATCCGCGCCGCTCTGAAATCGCATCAGGTTATCGTCATCTGCGGCACAACGGGCTCCGGCAAGACCACCCAGCTCCCGAAGGCCGCTTTGCTGGAGGGGTTCGGGCGCGCCGGACGGATCGGCTGCACCCAGCCGCGCAGGATCGCCGCATCCGCGCTCGCTCGCCGTCTCTCGAACGAAACCGGATGCGCGTGCGGACACGAGATCGGCTATCAGGTGCGGTTCGACGACCGCACGGACGACTCCACTGTCGTCAAATTCATGACGGACGGCGTCCTGCTCGCGGAGACGCAGAACGACCCGAAGCTGTACCAATACGACTGCATCATCTTGGACGAGGTGCATGAACGCTCCCTCAACATTGATTTCCTGCTCGGATACATGAAGCTGCTGCTCGCACGGCGGCCCGAACTCCGCGTGATTGTCTCGTCCGCCACGCTCGACGCCGCCCGCATCGCGTCGTTTTTCGGCGACGCCCCGGTCATCGAAGTCGGCGGACGCGTGTTTCCGGTCGACGACGTCTACCTGGAGCCGCTTCAGGACGAGGAGCTGGCCGAATCCGTTGCGCGCGGCGTGGAATATCTGCTTGACATCGGCGAACGCGGCGGCATCTTGGTCTTTCTGCCCGGCGAACGCGAAATCCGCGACTGCGCCGACATGCTGAACGGGCGCGACTATCCTCACACCGAGATACTGCCGCTTTTCGGCCGCATGAGCGCATCCGAACAGGAACGCATTTTCGCGCCGCAGTCCTCAAACCGCCGGATCGTGCTGGCGACGAACGTGGCGGAGACGTCCATCACGATCCCCGGCATCCGCTATGTGGTCGACTCCGGACTGGTCCGCCTCTCCCGCTACAATCCGAAAAGCGGCATCCAGGAACTCCGCATCGAAGGCGTCTCCCGCGCAAGCGCGATGCAGCGGCGCGGACGCTGCGGACGCGAGCAGGATGGCGTTTGCGTTCATCTCTGCTCCGAACAGACGCTCGCCGACGCGGCGGAGTTCACGCCGCCGGAGATTCAGCGAGCTTCCCTCGCCGGCGTCATCCTCCAGATGGCCGCGCTGAAACTTCCGCCGATTATCCAGTTCCCGTTCGTCGATCCGCCGTCGCCCCAGCTGATCCGCGAAGGGTTGACCACGCTGACCGACCTGCACGCCATCGACGCGGCCGGAGAACTCACGGAAGAGGGGCGGCGTCTGGCGGAGCTTCCCGTCGGACCGCGCCTCGGGCGCATCCTGCTCGACGGCGTAGACCGCGGCGTCCTGCCGGAAATCCTTCTGATCGCGGCGTTTCTGTCGATCCAGGACCCGCGCGAACGCCCCTTCGAGAAGGCGAAGGAGGCGGACACGGCGCAGCGTCAGTTCGACGTGCCGGAATCGGATTTTCTGAGCATCGTGAAGCTGTGGCTGGCGGCGGACGAGGCGTTCCGCGTCTCCAAGTCGCAGTTCCGCAAGTTCTGCCGCGCCAACTACCTGAATTTCCGCCGCATGCAGGAGTGGCGCAACCTGTGCGCCGACTTGCTCGAAAATCTCCGGCCGGAAACCGACCTGGACTCGCTTGAGATCGAACTCCGCGCTGACCGGTCCGACCCGATCCACAAATCCCTCATGGGCGGCCTGCCGCGCCGTCTTGCGTGCTGGGATTCGGAAAAGAAACAGTATTTCGACCGCACGGGCCGCATGTTCTCCATCTTCCCCGGCTCCGCGCTCGCCAAGCTCAAAAAAGCGCCGGAATGGCTCCTGTGCTTCACGATCATGGAGACCAGCCGCGTCTTCGGACGCTGCTGCGCCGTGGTCGAGGGCGCATGGCTGGAGGAGATCGCGCCGGAATTGTGTTCCCGCACCTACGACCGCATCGCATGGGACGAGGTCAGCGGGTTCGTGTTCGCCCGCGAACGCGTTTTCGCCGGCGCGCTCCCGATCCATCCGGGCCGCCGCTGCCATTACGGGCGCGTCGACCGGGCCGCCGCGCGGGAGATATTCATCCGGGAGGCTCTTGTGCCATGCCGGATCAAGGATCCGGCCGCGCCATGGCTGGCGCGATGCAACGAGATGGTGCGCCGTCTGCACACGTTCGAGGCGAAACTTCGGCGTTCCGGCTCCGTCGTCGATTTGCATGCGCTGGAACGGCATTTCCAGCGCGTCCTGCCGCCGTGGATGTGCAGCGTGTCCGACATAAGAAAAGACTGGACGCGGCGGCATCGTTCGTACGACCCGGAACCGGAGGACATCGCGCTCGTACCGCCGGACTCCCTGCCGGACGCGGATTTCCCGGACCGGCTGGAGGTCGAGGGCGAGAGCTACCGCCTGGAATACATCTACGATCCGGGCGAGGAGGATGACGGCATCACGGTGCGTCTGCCTGAAGCGCACATGAACCTTTTTCCGCGCGCCGCCGCCGAATACCTCGTGCCCGGATTCCTCCGCATGAAGCTCGACTACATGTTCCGTTCCCTCACCAAGACCGAGCGCAAGAAGCTCCTGCCGCTGGACGAGTGTACGGAGGCGTTTCTGGACGGGCTGAAGCGCAACGAAATCTACCCCGCGCGCAATCTGCCGCGCGTACTTGCGTCGTTCCTGCGGACCTTCCGCGGCTGCGACTTCGACGAATCGGCGTTCGACGACATCGAACTGCCGGAATATCTCATCCTCAAATATGCGATTCTGAACGAACACGGCAAGCTCCTGCGTATCGTCCGCGACCTGCCCGATGTGGATGATTCGGCCGAGACCGTGTCCAGCCGCCATGCCGCCGCCCGCAAGTGGGAACTCCACGGCGAGACTGCCTGGCCGGACGACATCCCCGAACTCCCCGTCTCCGTCCGCCTGAACCGCGGCAAAGGCCGCGAAGTTTACCCGGGATTTTTCCGGGAGCAGGGTGGAGAAAGCATCGGCTGTGCGCTCTTTTTGGACGAAGCCGAGGCGCGCGCCGCGCACCGCCGCGCCGTCCTGACCCTCTTCCGCATCCGCTACCCGGAGATGTTTGCGCACATGCGGAACTATGCGAAGCTCGGACGTCCGCTTGAACACGAGTTCTTCCCGGACGATCCGGACTGGCGCGCCGATCTGACCGACAATGCAGTCGCCCGTGCGGTCGGGCGTCCGCCGGAGGACATCCGCGATGCAAAAGCGTTCGACGATGCGTGCATGCGTCTGCGGAACCGTCTGGCGGACGCCGTGCGCGAGGACGTTTCGGATCTCCTTCAGATGCTGACCGCCTACGAGCCCGTCGAACGCCGCCTCGGGAACGTTCCGGCGGATTCCTTCACCGACGTCGACGTGAACCGGCAGCTCGCCGTGCTGTTCCGCAAGGGGTTCCTGCGGACGCCAGACGCCGTGACGCGTTATCCCCGTTATCTGCGCGCGCTCCGGGTGCGTCTGGAACGCGCCGACCAGTCCTACGGGCGCGACCGCACGAAAGGCGAGGCCGTCGCGCCGTTCATCGACAAATTTCACCTGCTGTACGACGCAGGAGTCGGCCTGGAGGAATGCCGTCCGTTCTTCGACTTCTTCCTGCTGCTGCAGGAGGCGCGCATTGCCGCCTGGACCCCGGAGCTTCCCACCGTGCAGAAAGCCACGCCCGCGACGCTTCAGGCTGCCTTGTCCGCCGTTCCGCTGTCGGCGATCCCCGGCCGGAAATCCTGAGCGGTCGGAGCGCATGCGGCACGCCCTGACGCGGACGGCTTCCAGCGTTCCGCATCCGCATGTCCAAGACGGAAAACACGAATAAATCCGTAGTCTTATCTTGATTTTCTCCTTGCAGGATATATATTATTATATTCGATTATCTGGCGGCGTCAAGCCGCTTCAACAAGCCAATTCTGGAAAGGCCGAAAACTCTTATGGAAAGAAAGCTCTTTGGAACCGACGGAATTCGTGGACAGGCAAACTCCCACCCCGTGACCCCGGAAATCGCCCTTAACCTCGGAAAAGCTCTGGGCAAAATCTATGTGAACAGCCAGCACGGCGGAACCGCTGTCATCGGCAAAGATACGCGCCTTTCCGGGTACATGCTTGAAACCGCGCTCACCGCCGGCATGGTCAGCGCCGGGATGAGAGTTTTCCAGACGGGCCCCATGCCCACCCCGGCCATCGCGCATCTCGTCAAATCCATGAACGCTTCCTGCGGCGTCATGATCACGGCCTCCCACAATCCCGCCAAGGACAACGGCATCAAGGTCTTCGGGGGCGACGGCTTCAAGCTTCCCGATGAGCAGGAAGCCCACATCGAAGAGATCATGGCCGGAACCATCAACGGCGTCGCCGGCGACAAGATCGGCAAGGCGTTCCGTCTCGACGACGCGCGCGGCCGTTACATCGAATTCGCCAAGCAGACCATCGGCAACGTCAGCCTCCGCGGTCTCCGCGTGGTGCTGGACTGCGCCAACGGCGCCTCCTACGAAATCGCCCCGACCATCCTGCGCGAACTCGGCGCCGAAGTCATCGCCGACTCCGTTTCGCCGGACGGCATCAACATCAACTACAACTGCGGCGCCACCCACCCCGAACGCATCTGCCGCCTTGTGAAGGAATACCGCGCCGACGTCGGCATCACGCTCGACGGCGACGCCGACCGCGTGATATTCAGCGACTGCCACGGCAATGAAGTGAACGGCGACCGCATCATCGGCCTCTGCGCCCTCGATATGAAGGCGCGCAAGCGTCTCCCGAACGACACTATCGCCGTCACCATCATGAGCAACCTCGGCCTCGTGGACGCCATGAAGCAGAACGGCATTGCCACGGAGATCACTCCCGTCGGCGACCGCTATGTCATCGAACGGATGCGGGAAAAAGGCATCTGCCTGGGCGGCGAACAGTCCGGCCATCTGATCTTCCTCGACTACGCCACCACCGGCGACGGCATCGTTTCCGCGCTCCATGTCCTCAAGCTCATGAAACAGCAGAACAAGCATCTGCACGAGCTTACCGGGTTCATGGAAGTGTACCCGCAGAAACAATCCTCCCTTAACGTCCAGCGGAAGCCCCCGCTGTCGGATATCCCCGGCTACGCCGATCTCATCGCAAAAGCCGACAAGGAATTCGCGAGCGCCGGCCGCACCGTCATCCGTTATTCCGGCACCGAGAACAAGGTCCGCATCCTCGTCGAGGCCAAGGACGAAGCTCTCGCCCAGAAATGGCACGACACGATCAGCGACTTCCTGAAGAAGGCGCTCTGCTGACCGTCTCCCTGTTGGATGCGGCTTACGGGAGACCGTTTCCCGCCGCCGCTCCACCTCCCTCCCCGCCGGAAAGGGGAGCCGGAGGGCCGGCGCGGATTCGGGGCTCCATGATCGGCTGCATGGCCGGGAACATGCCGTGTCCAGATGCGGTTTCCGCCGGTCGCCCTTCCGGACCGCATTCTCCATCGCAAATCTGCACCAACCAAGGAAAGATTACACCATGTGCGGAATCGTAGGATACACCGGGCCGAAGCCCGCGTTCGCATTTCTCATTGACGGACTGAAGCGTCTGGAATACCGCGGATACGACTCCGCTGGCATCAGCCTCCTGAACGGCGATTCCGTCCTGACCGTCAAGTCCATCGGAAAAGTCGTCAACCTGGAGGCGAAACGGCCTGCCGGCGAGAAAGACATGCACACCGGCATCGCCCACACCCGCTGGGCCACGCACGGCATCCCCAGCGAACGCAACGCCCATCCGCACACCGATGAAAAGGGGCTCTTCGCCGTTGTCCACAACGGCATCATCGAAAACCATGCGGACCTGCGGAAACGTCTGGAAGCCGCCGGACACAGGTTCGCGTCCGACACGGACAGCGAAGTCCTCCCGCATCTGATCGAAGAGTTCTACCACGGCGACCTGGCCGAAGCCGTCGCCGCCGCACTGCATCAGATTTCCGGCACCTACGGCATCGCGGTCGTTTCCGCCATGCATCCGGACACCGTCATCACCGCCCGCCACGGCAGCCCCATCGTGATCGGCCTCGGCAAGGACGCCAACATGGTCGCCAGCGACGTGACCGCGCTCGTGACCTACACCCGTGACGTCATCTACCTGAATGACGGCGAAATGGCCATCCTTACGCCGTCCAAGGTGGAACTGCGGACCCTCGCCAATGTTCCGGTCCAGCGTCAGGCGTCGCAGATATCCTGGGACATCTCCGCGGACGGCAAGGGATCCTACGACCACTACATGCTCAAGGAGATTTACGAGCAGCCGGAATCCGTCGAAAACTCCATCCGCGGCCGTCTGAACTTCAAAGCCGCTAATGCCGTCCTTTCCGGCCTCAACCTCACGCCGCGCGAAATGGCGCAGATCAACCGCATCGTCGTTGCCGCCTGCGGCAGCAGCTTCCACGCCGGACTCGTCGGATCCTACTATTTCGAAGACATCTCCGGGATTCCGGCATCCGTCGAACAGGCCGCCGAGTTCCGCTACCGCAACCCGATCATCGAGCCGAACACGCTCGTCCTGCCGATCAGCCAGTCCGGCGAGACCGCCGACACGCTGGCCGCCGTCCGCGAGGCCGTGAACAAAGGCGCGATCGTCGCTTCGCTCTGCAACGTAGTCGGATCCACCATCGCCCGCGAAAGCGGACGCGGCATCTATCTGCACGCCGGTCCCGAAATCAGCGTGGCGTCCACCAAGGCTTTCACCTGCCAGGTCACCGTCCTGCTCATGCTCGCGCTCCTTCTCGGCCGCAACCGCCGCCTCAACCACGAATGGGGCGAAAACCTCGTCCGTGAGATCGAGGCCATCCCGGACCACCTTCGGGAAGTCCTGAAGCAGGCCCCGCGCATCGAAGAGATCGCCAAGGCCACGGCGCATGCCAACGACCTCTTCTACATCGGACGCGGCTGTCTCTATCCCGCCGCGCTCGAAGGCGCGCTCAAGCTCAAGGAGATCAGTTACGTCCACGCCGAAGGCTACCACGCCGCCGAACTCAAGCACGGCCCCATCGCCCTGCTCGAGCCCTCCGTTCCCGTCGTCGCGCTCTGCAACGATATCCCCGGCAAGGACAAGATGCTTGGCAACATCCAGGAATGCTGCGCACGCCGTTCCCCGATCATCGCCGTCGTCTCCGGCGACGACGACTGCTGCGACAAGTTCACCGACAGCATTATCCGCGTTCCGAAGAGTTCCCGCTTCGTCTCTCCGATCACCACGGTCGTTGCGCTCCAGATATTCGCCTATTATTTCGCCCGTGAACGCGGCTGCGAGATCGACCAGCCCCGAAACCTCGCGAAGAGCGTCACGGTCGAGTGACCGCCATGAACGTTGCCGGGGATTCCGCACTGCGCGTCAGGCCGGGTTCGCCGCCGCCCCCGCTGGCGGGGATCCGGTGCGTGATGATGGACCTTGACGGCACGGTTTATGAGGGCGACAAACTGTACCCGTCGTCGCTGCCGTTCTTCGACGCGCTGAACCGGCATGGCGTCGCCTGGGGGTTCGTCACCAACAACACGTCGCGGAGCATAGACTCCTATGTCGAACGTCTCCGCGGCATGGGCGTTCCGGTCGCCGGACGAGATCAGATCGTGACCCCGGTCCTGAGCGTCGTCGAAGCCCTTCGCACGGAATTCCCCGCGTTCAAACGACTCTTCCTGCTTGGCACGGACGATTTCCGGCGGGAAATGCGCTCCTTCGGCCTGGAGGAGACAGCCGATTCGCCGGACGACCGGCCCGACGCCGTGATTACGGCCTTCGACAAATCGTTGAACTACAATCGTCTCTGCCGCGCCGCCTGGTGGATCGGAAACGGCGTTCCTTGGTTCGCCACGCACCCCGACGTCTTCTGTCCGACCGCCGAAAGGACCTGGCTCGTGGATTGCGGCGCGATCACGGCGTGTCTGGAAACTTCCACCGGCGTCCGCTGCAGACGGGTCTTCGGCAAACCGAACCCGGATATGCTCCAGGTTATGATGAAGCGTCTCGGCATCAGCCCCTCCGAGCTTCTCATGGCGGGCGACCGCGAACACACCGACATCGAATCCGGCATCCGCGCCGGGGCGCGCACCCTGCGCATCTCCACCGGTGTCGGCGGCGGCTCGTCGGAGACGCGCGCGGATTACTGCTGCGCCGATCTCGGCGTCTTTCATCATGCGATGTTCCCCGGAGACGGCGTCTGATTTTCACACGCGCTTTCATCCGCCATTGTCCGAGCGTCACGTCACGGACGCGGATCGACAAGCCGGTCATTCTGTCTTTTCGGGCCATTTTTTCGATGCTTTTCGATGATATGGAACCTGTTTCCGGATCATGCCGCGCCGCTGCTTTTTCTGATATGTTTATGATATGTTTTTTCCAATCAAAAACGGAGCGTCCGACAAACGGCGTTTTGAAACCCTGAACCATTCATTCTTCACTTTTTTCGGGTTTTTTGATTTAAAATCTAAACTGATAGCCGAAAAACAGAACCATTTTTCTTAAAAAATGCCGTTTCGCGCTTGAAATCGGGAAAATGAATGCTATGTTTTAGAATTACCGATGCAGCCCTGTACCGCGACGGGGCTCTTTTCATCGACTTTAAACTCAAAAATGATAAAGGTATAAAACATGTCGACACTTGCGACAATTCTCAACACGCTGGTCGTGATTCTGGCGGTGCTCCTGATCGCCCTCATCCTTGTTCAGCCGTCCAAGAGCGGCGGCGGCTTCGGCTCCGCATTCGGCGGTCTTGGCGAAAGCGTCTTCGGCGCGCAGGCCATGAGCCATCTTTCCAAGCTCACCGTCTGGTGCATCTCCATTTTCTTCATCCTCACGCTTGCTTCCGCCATCGTCGCCGGACACATGCAGACGGCCGACGCCAGCGTGGTCGAAGAGTCTTCCATCGCCATGTCCGGCGATACGGCCGCGGCGGAGGAAACGGCGAAAGCCGAGGCCGCGGCAGCCGAAGAAACCGTGAAAGCCGAGGCCGCGGCAGCCGAAAGCGCGGCGGTTCCGGAAGAGAAACCTGCCGCCGAAACGGGAAACTGAACCTGGATGAAGCAGAAAAGTTCCGAAACTAAAAAAAATAATCAGAATTTTTGGAGAAACGCACTTGAAAGAAATGGAAAACAATAGTATTTTCTATTCATTGACGTGCGCGTTCTCCTCACGAAACAATCCACGAAGAGGTCTGGAATCATGAAAAAACTTCTCACTGCGCTTTTCGCGGCTGCGGCCTTCACCGTGTCCGCTCAGACTGCACGTTCCGGCAGCTGGGCGATCGAGTTCCCCAAGGACGGGAAAGCCGTCAATGTTTCCCAGACTTTCACCCCGTTTTTCAAAATAGACAACGAGGATCGCGGCGTGGTCGATCTGCGCACGAACGAACGCGACATGAACAACGCCAAGCACTGGCTTGCGATCGATGTCGTCTTCACCACAAACAAGCCGAAATCCGCTGCGCAGTGGCCGAAATGGCTTGACAACGTCGAGGTCGAGATCAATGTGTTCATGCCCGCAAAGGACGACCGCGGCAATGTGGGTTGGGCTGTTCTTGGCGGCAAGCAGACGCTTGCTTCGCTTTCCGCCGACGACAAGCGCCATTTTGTCCGCATGATGATTCCGCCTCAGGTCATTTATCGCAATTTCGTGTTTGACGGCGCATCCGATGATCTTTCGAAAGACTACAACAAAATCACGAGCGACCTCAAAAAGTACGCCAGCGACCTTCCCGTCATGGCTTCCGTTTCCTACGGCGGACGCACCGTGTACGGTTTTCAGACCTGCGGCAAGGAAGTCTTCAATCGCCTGGACAAGAACCAGAGCAACCAGCGCGCGAAGCTTTTCTATACGCTCGTGAAAGGCGACGGCGAGGGCGGCTATCCCACCGCCGCTTCCACGTCCAAGCTGTTCAACTATATCAACCAGAACAAGTTCAACCCTCAGACTTTCAAGTATATGCCGGATGAATTGCTTCCCGTTTCGAAAACCCCGTTCGCATGGGTCCTCTTCGACCGGTTTGAACCTATCAAAGAATCCGCGGGGAAATAACCGATGGCACAGCAAAACCTAATTCTCTGCATAGACATCGGCGGCGACAGCATCAAGGCCGCCGAGTTCTCGTATGTTCCCGGGCAGAGCCTGACGCTTGAGCGTTTCGCGTATACGGAGTACGAATTCTCCTCCGACGAGCCGCCCGAGGATGTGGTTCTCAAGACTCTTGCCGACGTCATTAAGACGAACGGCTTCTCCGCCCGCGACGTCTATGTCTCCCTGTCCGGCAAGAACGCTTTCGTCCGGTTCGTCAAAATCCCCGCGATGACCACGAATCAGGACAAGATACATGAGATCATCTCCTACGAAGCCAAGCAGGCCATCCCGTTCTCGTCGGACGAGGTCGTCTGGGATTCCCAGCTTCTTCCGCCCACTGCGGATTCCGACGGCAGCGAGATCGACGCCATGATCGTCATCGTGAAGAAGCAGGAAGTCTCCCGCATCTCCGAACTCATCGAAAAGCTCGGCAAGCGCATCGCTCTGATCGAGGTCGCAGGAACTTCCTGCTACAACAGCGCGCGTGCGAACAACGTCGGCGCCACGGACTGCCAGATGATCCTCGACATCGGAGGCCGCTGCTCCACCCTGATTTTCATCGACGGCTCCAGATTCTTCGTCCGCACCATTCCGATCGCGGGCGACACCATCACCCAGCAGATCGCCAAGGAATTCAACATTTCCTACGCGGACGCGGAGGAAATGAAGCGCAAGCACGGGTATGTCTCCCTCGGCGGCGCATACGAGGAATCCGACTCCGAGGTCGCGTCCGCGGTCTCCAAGATCGTCCGCAACGTCATGACGCGCCTGCACGGCGAGATCAACCGTTCCATCAACGTCTACCGCGCCACCCAGAAGGGCCGCAAGCCGGAAAAGCTTTTCCTCGCAGGCGGCACGTCCGTCCTTCCGTACGCCCCCCGGTTCTTCTCCGAAAAACTCAGGATCCCGGTGGAATACCTGAACCCGTTCCAGGTTGTCGGAATCGGCCCCGCGGTCGACCAGCAGGTCCTTTCCGAGGTCGCGCACCTGTACGCCGAAACGATCGGCCTGGCGCTCCGCCGCATCGGAACGTCTCCCGTTGAGATTTCCCTGATTCCGGACTATGTCCGCAAGCAGAACGAATTCCGCTCGAAACGCCCGTTCTTCGTGGCTTCGGCGATCGTCGTGCTGCTCTTTTTCGGCATTACGCTCTGGATCATGTCGCAGCAGGCGGACAACATCGCCGGCAAGAGCGACGAGTTCAACGCCCGCGTCATGCGGCGCGAAGCGATTCAGAAGCGAGTGAAGGACGCGAACAACAAGCTGAACGTCACCAACAGCGCGTTCAACGATTCGGTCGAACTCCTGAAGAAGCGCAACAACATCATTGCGTTCTATTCCCTGATCAAGTCCTGCATCCCGGACAATGTCTGGCTCACCGATTTCTCGATCTCGACCGCTCCGAGCACGCAGATCAGGAACGCCACCGCCGCGACGAACGCAGCCGAGGGCGATCAGAAGGCCCAGAACGGGGGCGGCCAGCTTTCGATGGACATGCCCGGCGACAACAGCAACCAGCAGCAGGACAGTTCGGCCGGAACAGGCGACAACACCATGCGCTGGATCAACATGGTTGCTTACATCATCTGCGAAAAGAGCGACACGCGCCTCAACGACAGAAGCGCCGCGATCAACAACATCACCTCGAAAATGACCCAGATGAACGAACTTGCCCAAAGGAACAACAAGGAAAACAGCGGCATTTTCAAGGCGAAGGACAACGAAATCAAGATCGTCTATGACGAAGGGCGTGAAATCTGCGACCACCTTACCATCTGCAAATTCCTGCTTGCCGTCGAACTGACGAATCCGATCGATTCCCCGGAATTCGAGAAGGAGCTTGCCGAAATCTACGCTCCGACCGCTGCGGAGAAGGATTCCGCGAAAGAATCCTCGTCAGATGATGACGGGAACGAAGAGGAGGAAGAAGAATGAAACAGTTTATCCTGAAAAATATCGTCCTCGTTGTCATTCTGGCGCTTGCGCTCATCGGCAGCATTGTCCTCATTTTCTTCTGCAACGGCGAGAGACGGACGATCGGCCAGTCCATGGCTGACATCCAGGCGAACGTCGAAAAGCTTCAGACAATCGACTCTGCGCGCAAGCCCAACAGCGTGGCGGAGAGCGAAACGCGAATCAAGGCGGACACCGAGGCCCTGAGCAGGAAGAACGACGAGATCCACAGCTATTTCGGCAAGCCCTACCGTCCCGCCCTGCTCAAGTTCCTCAAAAACATCGCTTCGCCGGCCGCGCTGGAAACCGAGCTGCCGCTTGATCCGACTCTGGTCGCCGAAAAAACCGAGACGAAGAAGCCCGAAACGGCGGATTCCGAAGACGGCGAGGCAGTCGCGGAAGCGGCGGCCTCGGCGCCCTCCGAACCGACGGAAGAAGAGAAAGCGGTTTTCGACCCCAAGGGAAACAAATGCATCATTTCCTTCGACGAGAGCGCGCTCCGCGCCATGCTCGCCGATCTGTACCGCGACATTCATCAGGAATCCTCCGACGACACCTTCGTGATCCCGGACACGGTCCGGTCCGAACGCGCCCAGCTTTTCAAAAAGCTTTTCAACCAGATCATCGAAGCGCCGGATGCGGTCGATCCCGCCCGCGCCCAAAGCTTCCGCGAGGAGGCCGCCGCAAAGTTTGCAAAGGCGTTCGCCATCTTCCGCGAGGAAGTCCAGGCGCTTACGCTGGAAGACGTCACCGACGACGTCGCGCACGAGCTTTTCCTCGACGCGCTCGGCCTCCCGCGCCTGATGCGTCAGCGCGACTGCAAGAACTACATCGACTTCCTTTATGAAAAGTATCTGAACGCCGATATCATCCCCGGACTTCCCTCCGACGATCCGTTCGAACGGGAAAAGCGCGTTCAGGATTTCATCTACGGCAAGAACCTCAACCGGCAGGCGCTTCCCGTACCCGAGATGGTGATCCCGATCATCCGCAATTTCCAGATCAAGGAAGACCTGTTCCGCAGGATGAAGGATACCGGCATCGGCACGCTCCGTTCCATGACAGCCGGCGTGTTCTACGGCACGACCATGGACAACGATTCCGAAGGCCCGGTCCTCTACTTCACCTACACGCTGGAAATGGTCGCCTCCATGGATGCGATCGACGCGTTCATCAACAATCTGCATGCCGCGTACAAGGACGGCTGCGTGTACGAGATCACGGACATCAAGTTCTCCTCCTCGTACGAAGATCTGATCGCGGCCAACGCCATTGTCGCGGACCATACGGACAGTCCGGCCCGCCGCGCCGCGGCGGCGGCCAGTCAGGCCCAGGCCGGCGAGGAAGCCGACGCCAATGCGATTCAGCCCGCAGCGGCCCAGACCGTTGCGACGGCGGCCCGGTCCACATACGAACTTACCGATCCCCGGCATCCCGATTACGGCAGAACCCTGATCGGCGGGACGCGCGACGATATCACATGCACGATCGTTGTGAATTATCTGTTTTATCGTGCTGACAACATCACCCCCCAATGATGGAGCGGTCCTGACATGAAAAAGTTTCTTCACGCGCATTACGAAAAAATCATTTTGGCGGCCCTGCTCATCATTTTCACGGCTATGCTTTACTATCAGCTGATGTTTATCCAGCGGGCGCAGAACTTGGAAGTCGACACGGCGTTCAACATCGTCGAGCCGCCGTCCGACTACCAGCCTGTCGACTTCGCGGGCGACAAAAAGTTCCGTATGGCCACGGTCTTCTCCGAGTGGAACAAGGTCGAGCCTTCCGAGTCCTCTCCGACGAAGACCCAGCTGATGGCTCCGTATCCCATGGCCGAATGCGTTTACTGCCACGCCCTCATTCCCTCCATTTCCTATCCGGCGATCGGCGAGACGCGGAACGGCAAATGCCCCGCCTGCGGCAAGGCGCTTGCGCCGCGCGTCAAAGTCGAGACCGACGAACTCGCCGGCAAGGCCGACCTGAACGCCAACGGCATCCCGGACGAGTGGGAAAAACAATACAGTCTTGCGCGTGAGAACACCCCCGCCGACTCGGACCAGGACGTCGACGGCTTCACCCTGATGCAGGAATACAAGGCGAAAACCGATCCCACGGATCCGCTCAGCCATCCGAAATACATCACGCAGCTTTACGTTTCCGCCGTCAGCCGTCAGCGTTTCAACGGTCTGGAACTGGTCTCCGTCGACACCACCAAGTCCGATAAGAAGGACTGGACCGCCACGTTCAATGTGATTCGCAACAACAACAGAAGGTCAGCGTTCGTCCAGATCAACGCCAGCACGTTTACCAGCAGCAACGTCAGTTTCAGCGTCGTTGACATTGAAGTGGACGACAAGACGCAGGAACCCATTGTTTACATTCAGCGCGTCGGCAAGATCGAACGCATCCCCTGCCGCCCCAAGCAGCCCGTCTACGATCCCTCGCCCCGCGTGAGATTCCTCAACGCCCTTTACGACCGCAACCTGACGTCCTCGGTCGGCGCCAGCTTCACGCTCGGCTCCGACAAGACCGGCAAGGAGGTCTACCGCGTCGTTTCCGCCGATCCGACCACGAAGGAGGTCGTCGTGGAAACCGTCACGGAGGGAACCGATGTTCCGGGCGAAACCTTCAAGATTCTGCCAGTTGCGAAGGAGACGGCCAATTCCGCCGGAAAAACGCCTGCCTCCACGACCGCCAAGCCGAAGGACGACAGCTCGCCGTTCCTCCAGAGACAATAGATCCGCTCGAATTATCCATTTGATACGCAATCAATTATTCAAATAAACAACCAAGGATGAGACAATGAAGATGAGACCCCATTGTTTTCTTCGCCCGATTCTTCGGCCCGCCGCCGTGTTCGCACTTGCGTTCGGCGTGACGTCCATGATGCTTTCCGCTCAGGACGGGGACGCGGCTCCGGATGCCGATGCTGCAGTGACGGAAACCGCGGAGGAGGCGGTTCCCGAATCCGCAGAAACCGCCGTTGAAGCCGTCGAAGAATCCGGAGAGGCTGTCGGCGAAGAAGCCGAACCCGTCGAAGAAGAGCCCGCCCTTTCCGGCGACGAACTGGAAGTCACGACTGCGGCGGAAGCGGATTTGATTGAAAACGAAGCGTACTTCAACGAACTTCTTGCCCAGGCGGTCACCCGCAGGGACGAAAAGGAATTTGAAGAGTCGTTCAAGCTCTTCGACGAAGCGAAGAGAGTCATTGACAAGTGCGAGGTTTCGCCCGCCAAGGACGCGTTTGCAAAGCGCCTTTTCGAAGAGCGCAGGAAAGCGCAGATCCTTTATGGAAACAAAGTCCTCGAGGATTGCGAGAATGATTTCAACAAGCTCCTTCTCCTTGCCGACGCCGGACGCGACGACGAGATTCTTGAAATCGGACAGAAACTCCTGAATGAGCTTATCTGCGCCAACGTCGTCTATTACCTCGGCATTCCTCCCGGACTTGACGACAAGGGCGGTTATGTCGTTCCCTCCTACGACAACGCCGAACTTCAGATCGCCATCGCCAACGAGCCGGTGAAGAAGGACCAGGACCAGTTCGCCGTAGTTGTCGAGTCCATGAGAAAGTCGACGCAGGAACACATCGACAGCCAGAACTACTGGAATGAAACCAGTCTGGACGCCGTCGACCCGCGCTACAACGAACGCCAGCGCGAAATCAACCTGCTGTTCCGCGCCGGCCAGTTCCTCTATCAGAACGACGAATGGGACGGAGCCCGCGACAAAATGGAGCAGATCCTGGTGAAGGATCCGTACAACGAGAACGCGATCACGCTTCTGGAGAAGATCTACCGCAGGCTTTACGCAATCGCCGACGTCCGCACCTACAATGAATTCCTTCTCGAACAGGCCAAGTCCGACTGGAGCTGGGTGGAAAGCATTCCCGACGTCCGCAACATCGTGATCACCGGCGGCCCCGATCCCTATGAAACAGCCGGGAACGAACTGTACAACCGCCTCAATGAACTGATGATCGACCATATCGAATTCAGCGATTCCGACATCGGCTCCGTCATCACGCTCCTCCGCGCCCGCAGCAAGGACCTGGATCCGCAGGGCGAAGGCTTCAACATCATCGTTCCGCAGGCCGAGAAATACGCGAACAAGCTCGTCACGCTCAACCTCGACCAGATCCCCCTGTATGAAGTGATCCGCTACATCTGCAAGGTCACCGGCCTTTCCTTCCGCATTGACGAAACGGACAAGATCATCACGATCGGCTCCGGTTCCGACGTCAGCGACATGATCACGCGCTACATTCCGATCCGCCAGGCGACCGTCCTTCGCATCGTCGGCAACATGCGCGCCGAAGGCATCGGCGACGGCATCACGCAGGAAGATACGCTCGGCGCCGGCGAAACAGTCGGCGGCCTCATCACCCTGAGCCCCGGCGAGTCCGATCCCGACAGCATGCGCGTCACCTCCATCGCGCCGGAGACGCTCCGCACTTACTTCTCCGAGAGCGGCATCCCGTTCGAGGAAGGCTCCTCCATCGCGTACGACGCCCGCGCCAACAAGCTGACGGTCGTCAACACCCCGGAAAACATCCGCCAGCTCGAGTTCGCCATCCGCGACATGGACATGCAGGATCCCCTGATTCTGATCGAGTCCAAGATGGTTGAAATCAAGATGAACGATCTGGAAGAACTCGGCTTCGACTGGACCCTGTCCCATACCAACGGCGAAGACGATCATTTCGCCTTCACGTTCACCTCTCCGTCCATCGGTTCCGGTTTCTCCGACAACACGCTCGTGAGAGACTTGAACCTGATCCCGAACTTCGGCCCGGGCGGCAGCTGGAGCCTCTTCCTCACGATCAACGCGATCGACCGCACCGACCGTTCGGAAATCCTCTCCACGCCGAAAGTCGTGACCGTTTCCGGCCGTCAGGCGCAAGTGCAGATGGTCCGCCAGATGTACTTCCCTGAAAGCTGGACCGAACCCGAGATTTCCACCAGCTGCGGTTCCAGCGTCACGTTCGAGCCGTCTTATCCCGAATTCGGTTCTCCGCGCGACATCGGCACCAGCCTGACCGTCACGCCGACCCTCCAGCCCAACAACTACACGATCCGCCTTGAATTGAACCCCACGGTCACGGATCTCACCGGCTGGTCCGACTACAGCTACAACTACGTGGTCGGCGAGTTCTCCTCCGGCGAGGAGTATCCCATGACCCTCAAGATGCCGGAAATCTCCAACCGTGAAGTCCAGACGACGATCAAAGTCTACGACGGTCAGACCGTGGTCATCGGCGGCATCCTCAGCGACACGCACGGCGCCCTCAGCGACAGATGGCCCATCTTCGCCGACATCCCGCTGATCGGCCGCCTGTTCACCGAATCCGCCGCCGAGTCGCACAAGGACAACCTGATCATTTCGGTTTCGACGCGCCTCATCAGCGGTGACGGCATTCCTGTCCGAACCAATACGCAAAACGGTCTCCCGGACTTCAGACGGTAAGGAGCAGGTGAAATGAAGAAGATTAAAGACATGACATATTTCACGGAGGCTCCCATGCACGCTTTCTCCCGCTATTCCGCCATCCTTCTGGCGCTTGCGATCTCGCTTCCCGCGGCTTTCGCCCAGGAGATCGAAGACCTTGACATCGCCGCAGAGGAAGAAACGCCCGTCGTCGAGACGGCCGGAGCCGACGGGTCGGCTGAAACCGGCGCCGAATCCGCGGTCGATGACAAACCCGAGCTGACCGAGGATGAAAAGGAAGCTCTTCGCGAGCAGACGTCCGCTTCCATTGAGGAACTGATCGCGCGCCAGGCAATGCAGCGCAACGCCGACGAACTCCAGAGGAAAGCCTCCTCCGCGTTCGAACATGAAGACTACGATGTGGCGGTCGCGACCTACATCGACGTCCTGAAAATTCTTGAGGACGAAGTTGTCAACGGCGAAGTTCCGGAAGCGAACAAGCGGAAAATCGCCGAAGTCAAGAACATGATCTCCCAGTCCTACTATTTCTGGGCCAGGAAGATTTTCAACGAGGCGGAAAAGACCGCGCAGATCGGTCTCTACGACGAAGCCATCGAAAAGTGCGAAGAGGCGATCAACGTCTATCCGCTCTCGGAAGAGCTTATGCGCAAGACCATCGACGAATACAGGATCATGAAGGCGTCCCAGCAGTATAAGAAGGACACCTCCGAGGAAGAGCTCATCCCCGAAGCGAAGAACCGTGAAAAGCGCATCTCCCTCCTGATCCGCCAGGGCCAGACGCTCTACAACACCAAGCAGTGGAACCGGGCTCAGGAAAAGTTCAACCAGGTCATGATCCTCGACCCGTACAACATTACGGCGATCGATTATCTCCGCCGCATCTACATCCATGAGTCCGAGGTCGGAGACCGCCGCAGAGGCGCCGTGGTCCTGGAGCGCGCCGCCGAGGCCATGTGGAAAATGATCGCCCCGATCCCGACCGGTTCCGAGACTTCCGACGACGTCGTGACCGAAGACATCCGGGTCAAGGAGGACAATGCCGGCACTACCCAGAAGAAACTCAACGACATCCTGATCGACCACATCGACTTCGAGGAAGTCTCCATCGCGCAGGTCGTGCAGTTCCTGAAGCACACCAGCAAGGACAAGGATCCCGACCGCGTCGGCGTCAACTTCGTCCTCCGTTTCAATACGGACGACGCCAGACCCTCCACGCCGACAGTGACTGACGACGATGATTTCGGCGATGACGACGAGGATTTCGACGATGAAGAGTCTGAAGACAATTCGGACGACTCCGGCGATGATTCCGGCGAAGGCGACTTCTACTCCTACGACGACGTTCCCGGCGGCAACGAGGGTGGCGACAGCGCTCCCATGCAGACGGCCGAAAACACCACGGTCACGCTGGCCGTCGACAACGTCTCCCTGATTGACGCCATCCGTTTCATCTGCAAGTCCGCCAATCTCCATTTCCGCGTTGAAAACTACGCGGTCGTGATCGCCGCCAAGGACGTTCCGCTTGACGAGTTCATCCGCAAGACGTTCCCGATCGACAAGGAAATCCTCGCCAGCAGCATCATGGGCGATCTGACCAACGACAACGTCAAGCAGTACCTGATCGACCGCGGCATCCCGTTCCCGACCGGCGCATCCGTCCGCTACGACGAGATGAGCAGCCGTCTGACGGTTTTCAACACTTCCGAGGCTCTCGAACGCGTGGAAGACCTCATCGACCAGATGGACGTTTCCGACCCGCAGGTGCTCATCCAGGTCAAGTTCGTGGAAATCGAAATGAACGATTTGCAGGAACTTTCCTTCGACTACACGTTCTCCCGCGTCGCCCCGACCTGGGACGAAGTCAAGGCCAGCGGCATCAATCCGCTCGGCGCGACCGGCAACGAGGGCGCGATTGCCGACCACTCGTTCATCATGTACTATCAGAACAGTTCGGAAAGCCGCAACAGCACCCTCGCCAACGCATGGGTCCAGCCCGCCATCACCTCGCTGAATACGAGAGAGATGCAGTCCATGAACGTTGCGGCCGGCGACACTTACTACGTTCCGGACAACCTGGAAGCGGGCGAAGCCTACTATGAAGGCATTCTCCAGAACGAAGCTGCGAAGAACTACGGCCACCACATCACGTGGGGTCCGAACAGCCATTTCAACCGGAACGCCCAGACCAGCCCCGGCATCTTCGGCGCCACCACCGGCTCGTACAACGACACCGTTTTCAACTGGTCCACATATAATGCGGACGGCTACCAGTTCTCCGGCGGCATCCATGCCCTCGACAACGCCGACTCCACGGAAGTCCTTTCCGCGCCGCGCGTGACGACCATGAACAACCAGAACGCCGTCATCCGCATGGTCACGGAAAAGTACTATCCGACCGACTGGGAAGAGGCCGAACTCGAAACCATCTCCACCAACGGATCCAACGTGCCGGTCTTCACGCCGTCCATCCCGCAGTTCGGCGGCGCCACCGAAGAAGGCATCGCCCTGCAGGTCCGTCCGCGCGTGGAAGAGGACAACTACACGATCTTCCTCGAAATGACCCCGGTCATCCAGGAATTCATCGGCTGGACCGACTACTCCTACTCCATCCCGCTGGGAGATAACGGCGAGCTGTATCCCAACACCCTGAAGATGCCGATCATCGAGGCGCGTTACCTGAACACCAACGTCATGAGCTACGACGGCGAAACCGTCGTCCTCGGCGGCGTGATCCGCGACGAGCTTTCCATGATCGAAGACCAGTACCCGATCCTCGGCGACCTCCCGCTGATCGGACGCTTCTTCCAGGGCAAAGGCAAGGGCGCCAAGAAGACCAACCTCCTGATCTTCCTCACCAGCCGCCTGATCAAGCCCGACGGATCCCCGTTCCGCGAAGACCAGAGCGGACGCGGCGTTCCCGCGATCTGATCGCTCTTGTGCGATTCCCCGACCCGGCGCCGGTTTTGGCTCCGGGTCTTTTTTTTCGGGTGCGCGCCCGGCAAGATGCACATACAAAAAGACCCCGGAACTGATCTGCAGTTCCGGAGCCCACACAGGGTGTGTCCAGTTGTGTCCGGCTACGCTCGGACACGGAACTTATTCAGGTTTACGGCCAACGCTTGGGCGGTCGGGTGATGCCTTTTTTCGCTCGCCACGCTTCATGTGCGGCTTCATCCTCAGCAGTGAGCTTGATTGTTTCTCCGCGCTGGAGACGTTCCTCAAGAACACGATGCATCTCTTCATGCCGCTTTTCCCGGCAAGCCTGTCCATAAAGCGTGGACGCAAAAGCCTCGGAGCGAAGTTTGTCACGCCTGGTCGGTTCCCATGTTTCTTCCTGCATGTTCAGACCTCCACGAGTGCGATGTGAATGAAACCGTCATCGAAGTCGGTATCTTTAATATAACCGTCCTCCCACGGTTTTAAAGCGCGAAACCTGCATTTTCTGTCAAAAAGTACCTCTTTGTCCGTCCGGGAAAAAGAATGACCGTCAAACCGTCAAATCTGTCCGTCACTCCGTCATTTCATTGATTGACAGACAGATGGAATCCGTCAAGACGGAATGCCGGAAACGGCGTCAGCGGAGGAAGGACCCGTATCCGGCGAGTCCGGCGAGGATGCCGGAGACGATCTTGTTCTGGTAATCCGGCGAGGCGATTTTCTTGACCTCCGCTTCATTGGAGAGATAGCCGACTTCGACCAGGACCGCCGGACAGGTCGCGTTTCCGGTCACGTAGATTGCCTGATGGCGGGCGCCCCGGTCGGTTCCGCCGGTTGCCGCGAGCATGCCCTTTTGGATTTCGTAGGCCAGACGCGAGTTGTTGGCGTCGAATTCGTTCGCGGACTGCTTTTCGGTCTTGACCTTGGAACCCTTGGTTTCGGTTCCGCCGACGGGTACCGCGCGGTAGGTCTCGATCCCGGCGGGAGTCTTGTTCGTGGAGGAATTGCAGTGGATGGAGATAAAGAGGTCCGGCTTGTATTTCTTGCACAGCGCGGCGCGTTCCTGAAGCGTGGGGTAGGTGTCGCCGGTGCGTGTCATGATCACGCGGAATCCGAGTTTTTCGAGCTGGGTCTGAAGGCGTTTCGCGATCTGCAGCGTGTAGACTTTCTCCTTATGCGCACCGTTGATCGCGCCGGGATCGGAGCCGCCGTGCCCCGCGTCGATCATAATGGTCTTCATGCCGAGTTTGACCGGGGTCTTGTAGCGGAGAAGCGGATCGAGACAGGTCAGGAAATCGACCTCGGAGATGTACGGCTCATTCTTTTTGAGGAGCATCGGATAGAGGAAGTAGACCTGGACGCCGTTGACCGAGCCTTCGCGGTAGGTGGCGGAAAAGACGGCCTTGCGCGTCTTGTCATAGATGACGGCGCCGGAGATCTTATTGTTTTTTTTCGTGTAGGCGAACGTGAGGCCGTAGTTGACGGCGACGTCGCGCAGATGCACATAGCGGACTTTCTCGTGCGTGATTCTGCGGAGCTTCATGGTCGCGACGTCCTTGTCCTTCGGCGAGGTCGTCTGCGGCGCGGAAGCGGCGGCGGCCTTTTTCTTCGCGTCGGCCGCCTTCTGGGCCGCGACCGCTTTCTCGATCGCTTTTGCGCGTTCGATCGCCAGCTGACGCTGCCGGAGAAGCTCCTCCGGAGAGAGCGTTTTCGCGGAGACGGGATCGTCCTTCGCGGGCGGCGGGATGGAAGCGGCGGAACCTGCGGCCTTTTCCGCCTCGGCGGCTTTCGCTTCGGCTTCGGCTTTCGCTTTTGCGGCAACGGCCGCGGCTTCCTGCTGACGCCGGACGAGGTCGGCTTTGTATTGCTCCAATGCGGCGCGTTCGGCGGCCAGGGCGGCGCGCATGCGTTCCAGTCGGGCGCGTTCGGCGGCGATTTCCTCGGCGGTCGGAAGCTTTTTCGCGGCTTCGGAAGCCGCCTCCTGAACCGCTTTCTGCGTTGCGTTCTGTGCCGCTGTCGCAGTCGGTTTGGTCCTGATCTCCGCAGCGGAGAGGGGAACGTCCGTGACGGTCTGCGCCGGGAGGGAGACGGAGAGAAGCATGACGCAGGCGGCGAGAAATGACTGGAGCAGGGGTTTCGGCATGGATTATTCTTCCTTTATTGCGTCGGACGCGGCCGGGGCGGAAGTGCGCGGAGCGGAGGTTTTCAATGTCTTGACGGGCGGCTGCGCCAGAAGCTCCAGCAGTCCGGTTTTCAGCAGGAAGACGCGTCCGTTGGCGGTGCGTTTTTCGTATTCTGCGCGGGCGGAGAGCTGTTTTTTGCGATGCTCGAACGCGTCGTCGGGTTCGCCGATGAGGCGGTGAACTTTTTCCGGGTCGAACGAGACGGTCATGCGCCCGGCGTAAACGTCGGCGTCGGCTTCCTCGGAGATGGATTCGACTTTGGCGAATTCGAGCAGATACGCGAACCCGTCGCCCATGACCGTCTGGAAGACGTCGTTGAACTCCAAATCTTCCGGCGGCAGGTTCACGAGGTCGACGGAGAACGGCGCTGCAAGCGCGGAATACTTCTGCGAGAACGCTTCCATGTCAAGTTCGCCCTGCGGGAAAATCAGCTGGAACTTGTCCTTTGCGGTGTTTACGAACCAGACGACAGAGGAGGTCTCCGCGCCGGGCCGTTTGCGCTGGAACCGCGCGTACACCGGATTCTCCGGCTTGGAAAGGAACAGAGGTTCGATCCACTGGCGCGGATTCGGCACGCATTTTTCGAAGACGCGGGAGATGAGGAAGACGCGGGATGTTTTGTCGGGATACCATACGCGGATGTAGCGGCCGTCGTAGCCCTGCACGGCCAGGTTGCCGATGCGGTCGGCGGCGAGGCGCGTGTGGCCGCGTCCGAGCATGATGCGCAGGAGTTCGGCGCCGCCGGCGTCGCGCAGGACGGCGAGGATGCCCTCGGAGTTCTTCAGGTCGGACGCTGCGCCCCGGGCGGCGATCTCCTCCGGCGAGACCAGGTTCAGGTCCTTGAGATCGTTCATTCCCGAGATTTCCAACTCTTTCAGGGGCGCGGCTTTCGCGAGGCCTTCCAGCAGGTCGGCGACCTGTGCGGACGCCGCCTGCGCCCCGGCGCGCTCCTTCACCGCCCAATATTGGCCGTCCGTCATGAAATCCAGCGTGCTTTTCTGCGTGCGCCATGAAATCTCAAGAGAACGGACATCCTCCGGGCGGAATTCCGGCAGGGCGAGGCGCATGGAGGCCGCATTCGAGGCGGATTCGCGGCGGAGACGCAGTTCGGACACCGCGGCGAGCGCCGTGACGGCCGCGAGGAAAAGGACTGTGATGACGACTCTGCGCTTTTTCATGAGATATGCCGTTTCCATTTGAGTTTGCGGGCGATGCTCCAGAAGATGCCGCATAGGACGACGAACGCGGGGATCAGGACGATGTTGATGAGGCGGACCGTGTTGTTGATGCGGTCGAGGTCCTGGCGGAGCTGGAGGCGGATTTCGCGGATTTCGCGTTTGAGCGCGGCGTCCTTCTGTTCGTAGGTGTTCAGCAGTTCGCGCTGGCTTTGCGTCAGCCGCGCCGCGCCGCCGCTTACGATCAGCTGTTTCCTGATGGACTCCACGCGGTCCTGAAGACGAATGGATTCCTCGGCGAGCGCGAGGATGCGGTCCTTGAATGCGAGGTCGGCGCGCATCTGGCTTTCATTGATGCGCGTGAGCGGGCGTGTCATCGGGATGCGGCTGCGGAGCGAGGCGAGACGTCCGCCGCCGCAGAGGGATTCCACCACGTTCTCCATGAGCGTGATGTTGTCGTTGCTGCGGACCACGATGGTCTGTCCGAACTCGTCCTTGGCCTGTGCGACGCAGGCGTCGTGGAACAGCATGTCGGAGTCGCCGAAGAGGTAGACTTCGCCGGGCTTTCCGCCTGTTTCCTCCGAATCGAATGCGCCCGGGAACTGCCCCGTGATATGCATCAGCAGATTGAGTTTTTCGCCGGAACCGTGTCCGGGCGCCGCGAAGTCGGCCAGAATCTTTTCCGGCTGGTCCGCCACGTCGGCGGCCATAGAGTAGTCGGTTGTGAAAACCAGAGGCTCGAACGTCAGAGTTTTCGCCGGATTCCGCAGGGAGAAGAACCCGGCGTAGTTCATGCGCAGCGAGGTCAGGCCGCCCGTGACCGGGTTCCCGCGGTCGATGCCCGCCTCGGTGATGCACAGCGCGGTCGGGATCGTGCGGCGGACGCCGGATTTGTCCAGCTGGTCGTACTTGAAATTCATGTCGGCGGCGAGACGCGCTGGGGAATACGCCACGCCCCATTTCGTGAGGAGCGGCTCCAGCGTGGAGTCGGTCATGTTCACATAGGAGTAATCCTTCTGCGCCGAGGCGAGCGCGTAGGCGGACAGCGGATCCACGAACACCGCCATGCGACCGCCCTTCGCCAGATAGGCGTCGATCGCCTCAAGCGTTCGGCGGTCGAAGTCGTGCGGATGAACCACCAGCAGGGCGTCCAGCCCGTCCGGGATCTCCTTCAGGTCCGTCGGGAGGTCCTTCAGCGTGTAGTCCTTGTTCAGTTCCGTGAAGAGATACCAGGCCGCCGCGCCGGAACTTCCGGTCTGGGGCGACGGAGCGCGTCCGAGCACGGGGAACGGGCTCATGACGCCGACCACGGGGCGTTTCGGGTCCTGCACGTGCATGACGCGCCGCAGAAGTTCGTATTCGAGCATGGATTCGTTTTTCGGGGAGAGGAACGGCGCGGCGAGGCAGAGCTGACCGGCGGAAACGGTCATGCCGAGGAAGAAGCGGTCGCCGCCGGCGTTCTTTGCGGGCTGGAGCCCCTCGATGATGGCGGCTTCCTCTTCGCGGGTGTCCGGGCCTGGCGTGATGATCTCAAGCGAAACCTTGCCGCCCGCCTCCTTGCTGAATTCGCGCAGGAGCCACTTCACGCGTTCGGCGTAGCCCAGCAGGTCCTTCGGCGTGTCCGCGCCCGGCGGCGAGGCGTACAGGCGCACGGTCACATGGCGATCCAGCGAGCGCGCCAGCGCGCGCGCCTCCGGCGAGAGCGAATACGCCCGGTCCGCGGTGCAGTCGATGCGGATGCGGAACGCCTCGGCCGTGAGGGCGAGGCAGATGAAGACATAGACGGCGGCCGCGAACGACAGCGCCATGGAGAGGACGTTTTTCCATGTGTAGCGGTCGCGGAGTGCGCCGGGGAGGAAGAGCCCGCCGCCGCCCGCCGCCGCGTAGGCCAGTACGGTCCGCGCGAAGTGCAGGAAGAGCAGCGTGATCAGGATGCTGTAGGCGAGTTCGGAGGTGTCGAAGAGGCCGCGCTGGAACGCCTGGTAATGCGGCACGACGGTGCAGTAGGAGACGAGGCGGCAGACGCTTTCCGGAAGCCACCGGTAGAGCAGCCCGGTCACGCGGTCCCAGCCGGTGAACATCAGCAACGCGCAGAGCAGGAGCGCGAGCAGGAAACTGGCCGTTTGGCTTTTCGAGAGCGCGGAACAGAAACTGGATACCGCCAGAAACGCCGACCCGACGAGCAGAGCCCCGGCGTAGCCGCAGACGATCGCGCCGACGTCCGGCTGTCCCAGCACGGCGATCGTGACCGGAACCGGCAGGGTCAGGACGAGCGCCATCGCGACGAGCGCCATGCCCGCGAGATATTTCCCGAAGACGAGCTCCCAGAGCGAGACCGGGTAGGAGAGCGTCAGCTCGAACGTGCCGACGCGGCGTTCCTCCGCCCAGAGCGGCATGCCGAGAGCGGGCATCAGGAACATGAAGAGCCACGGCATCCAGTTGAAGAACGGGCTGAGTTCCGCCTGCCCGAGCGCGAGGATGTCGCTGAAGACGAACGTGCAGACGTTCGCCATGACGAGGAAGATCACGAGGAAAACCCACGCGGCGGGCGAGGCGAGGCTCGCGAAGAATTCGCGCGAGGCGACGGCGAGGATGCGTCGGAGGGAAGCGGTCATGCCTGGACTCCTTCCGTCATGGCGGCGAAGAGCCCGGCGAGATCCGTGTGGAGCGCGTCGGCTTTCGCCCGGAATTCGTCTTTCGTGCCGTCGAACAGCGTTTTGCCTTTGCAGAGCAGGAAGACGCGGGAGCAGACGGCGTCGACTTCCTCCAGGATGTGCGTGGAGATGATGACGGCGGTCTCCTCCCGGAGCGAGAGGATCAGCTCGCGTATCTGCCGTTTCTGGTTCGGGTCCAGGCCGTCGGTCGGTTCGTCCATGATGAGCGCCTTCGGGTCGTGCAGGATGGACTGCGCCAGGCAGACGCGCCGTTTGTAGCCTTTCGACAACGATTCGATCTCCTGTCCGGCGGCTTCCTTCAGCGCGCAGCGTTCCATGGCGCGGTCGACGCGGCGGGCGAGTTCGCGTCCGGAGAATCCGTGCAGGCGGCCCGTGTAGGCCAGAAACGCGCGGACCGTCATGGTCATGTGGAGCGGAGCGTTTTCGGGCAGGAATCCGATGCGGGCTTTCGCGAGGCTCGGTTCGGCTTCGATGTCGACGCCGTCGATGCGGACCCTGCCCGCGTAAGGCGGCATGACGCCGCTGATCATCTTCATGGTCGTGGTCTTGCCCGCGCCGTTGGGGCCGATGAATCCCAGCGTGTCGCCGACGTTCACATGCAGCGACAGGTCATCGACCACGAGTCGCGTGCCGTAGCGTTTGAAGAGATGTTCCGCTTCGATCATCATGTCGGTGAACTCCGGCTGTCAGCGGGTGTCGCGGGCCAGTTCGCTGTCCTGGAAGAGGAAGAACGCCCACCCGATCCAGGCGACGCCGTACAGGACGGAGTAGGCCGTGGCCCAGAGGAAATACGACGCCGGGATTTGGACGCGGTTCGCCAGAGCGTCGGCCATCCAGAAAAGCTGCCAGTTCGGCACAAGCGAGGTGCAGAGAAGCGCGCTCACGGAGCCGGTTCCGAACGCCGCCGCGGCGAAATAATGCAGCGTCATCCCGATCAGGAAGAGGATCAGGCAGACCATCAGGTTGCCGACGATCTCCATGCGGGTCGCCAGCGCGGAACTGATCACGCCCATGATCCAGACGGCGAAGAACAGCAGGCAGAGCGCGGGGAGCAGGACGTCCGCCGCCATGAAGCTTTCCGTGTCGGCCTTCAGGTAGTCCGACCAGGTCCTCACGCGGATGATCTGAGTGACCAGGGCTATGGCCGGGAAAAGCACGGCCATCGCGACAACGGCGTTGGATGAAAAAGATTTCTGTGAGATAAAGTTCCGGACGCCTCCAAACAGCGCCGCCAGGCAGATCGCGCCGAAGTACCAGTAGATGAGCGGCGTGCTCAGACGGAACTGGTCTTTCGCGATCTGAACGGAAAGCCAGGTGGCGGCGTTGCATACGAGGACGAAAACCGTGAGGGAGATCAGGATGCCGCCGATCTTGGCGATTACGAAGGCGAACCGCGAGACAGGCTTCGACATCAGCAGCAGGACCGTGCCGTTCTTCATCTCGCGGCTGATCGTGCGCGCCGAACACAGCGCCGCGGCGAAAAGCCCGAACAGCATGGTCGTGGCCATGGCGCTGTCGCAGACCAGACGTATCTGCTGGCGGAACACGAACATCGAGAAGTACGGGAAGAGTCCGATCATGATCAGGGCCGCCAGGAGCATCAGGTAGAACACCGGTTCGCGCAGACACTCCCGGCAGGCGTTCATGGAGAGACGGAAGATCGTAAGCATCGTGGATCACTCCGCGTTGGATTTGTCCTGATTCCGCAGATAGTTCAGATAGTGGTCGGAGAGGTTTGTCTTCAGCGTCTTCCGGAAAAACTCATCAAGTCGCGCGGTGTTGACCTTCCACTCCGGGTTGGAGAATTCGACCTTGCGGATGCCCTCGGGAACCGCCAGCCGGTACACCGGGTTGATGTAGGACTCGTCGCCCAGGATGACGACGGTTTCGGGCCGGAGATAGGCGATGAACTGCGAGAGCTGCGGCGCGGGCAGTGCGACCTCAAGCTCGCCGGAATTCCTTTTGCCGCCGCTGAAGTAGACCTGGTCGTCCTTCGAAGGCCTGGCGGAATCGGAGGGGAGCAGGATGTACGGAACGTCGTATTTCGTACGGAGGTGTTCGGCGATCACCTTGCGCGGGATGCGGTAGTTCGCGACGATTACGAGGAAGGGGAGCGGCTTGTGCTTTTTGTAACCCCAGAACGGCTCCTTCTTTTCCTTCATTTCCTTCTTGACGGCCTCGGGTTCGGTTCCGGCGTCGGCTTTCACGTATTTCTCCTCGATTTCACGGAGCTGGTCCGAACCGATCCTGCCCTCCTCGAATTCCTTCTGGGCGAGGATCAGACGGTCCTCGCGGGCGGTATGGAGTTCAAGCATCTTGTCGGCCAGGATCTCTTCGTTTTCGGCGGAGGGAACGGCGGCGAGAATAGCCGTGTAATGCGTGAGGCATTCGATCTCGGCTTCAAGCTTTTCCGCGGGCACGGCGTTGCCGGCGGCCTCGCGGGCGGCGACCTCGTTGAGCGCGTCGCTGCTTGCCATGAGGTTGGCGGAGAGCACGTCGACCTCGGCCTTCTTTTCGGCGGAGAGTTCGGCGTCGGAGATCGCCTTCGCGAGTTCGGGGAAACGTTCCTCAAACGCCGTGGCGACTTTTTCTTCGGCGGCTTTCTTCTTCTCTTCAGGGGTGAGAGCCTTTGCCTTTTCCTCGGCGGCCTTGGCTTCAGCTTCCGCTTTTGCCTTCTCAGTAACGGCCTTTGCTTCGGCTTCTTTCTTCGCCTTTGCCTTCTCGACTTCGGCTTTCAGCGCTTCGCGCGCGGCTTCTTCATCCGCCTTCTCGGCGGCTGTCCTGCGCTTAACAACTTCAGCCTCTGCTTTCGCGGCTTCGGCTTGTTTTTCGGCGAAGTCGGCTTGTTCGGCGGCGGGAACAGCCGCCGGAGCGGGTTTGTCGGCCGGATTGTCAGCGGCGAACGAAGAAGCCGCAACGGCGCAGAGAATCATGCAGATGGGTAAAGAAGAATATTTTGGAAGCTTCATTTCGTGTCTCCAGCAGAAAAATTGAATAAAAATGAAAAAAGACGGTGAAACGATTTGCGAAACGAAATTCACCGTTTATATTTTAAACACAAAATCGCAAAAATCAAATGAAAGAACGCTATGTCTTCCACTTTTTTTCAAACTTTTCCGGAAAAACCGGCCGCGGCTGTTTTTTTGAGCGGAACCGGCACGAACGCCGCCAAGCTGCTTGAAGGGTGGCGCTCCGGCGCATTTACTGGCTGGACCCCGCGCGTTTTGGTTACCGACAAACCCGAAACGAGTCGCGCCCGCGCCCTGGCGGAACAATACGGCCTGCCGCTGGTCGAACACGACATCGCGAAATTCTACCGCGAACGCGGCCTGGAAAAGATCGCGCTGATCTCGGAGCGTGCCCTTCAGGTGCGCGAGGAGTGGACCGGCGCGCTGATCCGTCTGCTCATGCCCTACAGCGTCCAGTTCGGCATCCTCGCCGGATTCGTGCCGCTTTCCAACATTACATGCGTCCTGCCATGCCTGAACGTCCACCCGGGCGACCTCACGCTGGAGGAGGACGGACGGCGTTATCTGGCCGGGCTCCAACGTCTCCCCGTCGAAACGGCTCTGCTCCGCGGTCACACGAGCCTCCGCAGCAGCGTGATCATCGCGCAGGCGTTCACCGGCGGCGCGAAGGAGATGGACTCCGGCCCGGTGCTGGGGATCTCCGCTCCGGTCCCGGTCGACCTCATGGGCGCGACCGTCGATGAGCTCAAGGCGTGCCAGGCGGCGCGTCAGGGAAAGAAGCCGGCGGAATACCGCGGCGACCTGCTGATGCGGGCGGCGGAACGCAACCTGGAGAACCTGAAGGAGCACGGCGACTGGGTCGTCTTCCCCCAGACGGTCGACGATTTCGCGCGGAACAAGTTCTCGCTCGACCCGGACGGCACGCTTCGATACGAGGGGCAACCCGTTAGGACTGTGGAATACTCGGAAAACGGCCGTCCGCGTCCGGTCGTCCTCTGATCCGTTCCTTCAGAGGCATTTTTCAAATGCCAGCCTCCGCCTTCGCAACGCTAAACATCCACTCCAACATTTGCCGCGTAAACGCTAACATTGCTTTTTTCAGACGTGCGTTTGCCTTTGCAATCGTCATCTTTCTTTTTTTTGTCAGAACTCCATATTTCCTCTTGTTTTTTTCATTCCGCGGTGTACATTATTTGAACCAAGTCTTTTCCATATTGTTTTCGGAGTTTGCAGATTCACTATGAGAACAGCTCAGATCATCCGCCGCTTTGCTTTTTCGGAATGGGGCGGCACGGAAAGCGTGGTCTGGAATACGGCCTGCACCCTTCAGAACAAGGGAAACCCGTCCGAGATTTTTGCGACGAGGGCGCTTTCCCCTGTTCTGGACGAGGTCCGGAACACGATTCAGATCCACCGTTTCGGCTACCGGTATCCGTATTTCCCGATCTCGAAGGAAAAGATCAGCATCCTTGATAAAAAAGGCGGAAACCCGGTTGTGCCGGGGCTTCGGAAAGCGCTGAAAAAAGGCGAATTCGACATTCTCCACTGCCATACCATGGGCCGGATGGCCGCCACGGTCCGCGCCGCGGCCCGTCAGCTGCATGTTCCGTACATCATGACGCTTCACGGCGGTTATTTCGACGTGCCGCCCGCGGAGGTCAAGCAGATGATGCAGCCGCTGAAGGGAATGATCCCGTACGGCAACATCATGGACCGTCTGCTCTGCCGCAGGGTCGACGCGCTGAAGCTTGCAAACGGCATCGTATGCGTCGGCGAGAACGAGCTTCAGCCCGCGAAGGAGCATTTCCCCGGCAAGCTCATCATCCACCTTCCGAACGGCGTGAACTACAGCTATTTCCATGATTACAGCGGAACCGATTTCCGCAAACAGGTCGGCATCCGTTCCGACCGCAAGATACTGCTCTGCGTTTCCCGCATCGACTATCAGAAAAACCAGCTCATTCTTCCCGAAGTCCTGGCGCTGCTCGGCGAGCCGTGGCATCTTGTCTTCATCGGCGCTCCCACGGCGGAATGGTACACGGACAAGCTCCGGGAGAAAATCCGTCTCATGAACCTGTCGGACCGCGTGTCCATGATCACCGGCGTGCCGCCGGATTCCGCGCTTCTGCCCGCCGCCTACCACGCAGCGTCCGCCTTCCTGCTGCCATCTCTGCACGAACCGTTCGGCATCGTCGTGCTGGAGGCGTGGAGCGCCGGCGCGCCCGTCATCGCGTCGCCGGTCGGCGGCCTCAAGACGCTCATCCGCGAGGGCGAAACGGGATTCTTCGCGCCTCCGGAAGGCGCGCCGGACGAATGGGCCGCCCTGATCCGGAAACTGGACGAAGACGCCGAGCTTCGCGGCAGGATTGCGGAAGCCGCCGACGCCGAGGTCCGGGAGAAGTATTCCTGGAACATCATTACGGACAAGCTCCTGGATTTTTACCAGGAAGTCCAGCGCGTTTACCGCCGCCGGTGATTCCCCGCCCGCATAATGCGGCTCGGCAGGCCGTTCAGATAACCGCTCTTCCTTAGCTGGCACTCCCAAACGACAATGACATGCCAGCCCAGTTTCTGCAGAGAGGCCTTGTTTTTCTTATCCCGCTCCGTATTCCGCTGAAACTTTTCCGTCCAATAGGCTGTGTTTGATGTCGGCGTCGTCGCGGCTTTGCATCCCCGGTGACGGTGCCAAAAACATCCTCGCACCTCGATGACGGTTTTGTATTTTGGAAGAACGATGTCGGGATGGCCCGGCAGGGATTTGACATGCAGACGGAAACGGAACCCCTTTCGGTGCAGAAATGAGCGTATCAGCATTTCCGGCTTGGTGTCTTTCGATTTGACCTGCCTCATGATGAAGCTGCGGTCGTCGGCGGAAAAAGTGTCCATGACTTATTTCCCGTCAGAAGATGCGAAAGCAAAGCATCTCCGGAAGCATGGACAGGAACCGCAAGAACCGGGAGATGGAACAAGCCTTTCCGGGATATGATTCCGGGGGAAACGGCTCAGATTGTGCTTGACGTTTTCCGTCTTCCTGCCTCGGGCTGTTCATCGCTTTTCAGTTCCCTGTCGATTTTTTTCGCTATTTCGCGGATCATCGGAACAGCAACGGAGTTGCCCGTTTGCCGTCTTATTTCCTGATGGGAGACGACGATTTTGAATGTGTCGGGGAATCCCTGGAAACGGAGGAGTTCCCTGGATGAGGGCCGCCTCCGTCCATTGATCAGCTGATAGTTGTAGGACGCCCCTGTTCGCAAAGCGCATGCGTGAGGCAGGACCGATATGTTCCCCGCTTTGTTTTCGTGCCAAACGGAAGGATAAAAGATATCCTTTTGCGCGACGCTCTCCCGTCTTTTCGTCGCTATGTAGTCCGAAACGAAAAGAGATTTGTCGACGGCGTCGTCCGGCTCTAATATTTCCGCCAAACTGTATGGACGTTTTTGAAATTCAAAATTAAAGCGCTCGGTTTTCCGGGGATCGCGGAACCCCACTATGATGGTCCTTTCCCTCTTTTGAGGAACTCCGAAATCAAGCGCATTCAGGACCTTCCATTTTACGAAATAGCCGAGTTCATGAAGCTTCCGCAGAATAACGGAAAAGGTCCTCCCTCCGTCATGGGTCGTCAGCTGCTTGACGTTTTCCAGCAGGATGGCTTCCGGCTTGTGATAGTCGAGAATCCTCGCCACCTCGAAAAACATGGTTCCCCTTGTGTCTTCGAAGCCTTTCATCTTTCCTATGATCGAAAAGGCCTGGCAGGGGAATCCCGCCAACAGCAAATCGTGTTTGGGAATGGAGGCCGCGTCAATCCCGGCTATGTCTCCAAATGGCCTTTCTCCGAAATTCGCTTCGTATGTGTCGCAGGCCGCCTTATCCCATTCCGAGGAAAAGACAACTTTGTAACCAAGTTCATCAAAGGGAATCCTTATCCCGCCTATCCCTGCGAAAAGGTCGATAACCCTCTTGGGGGCGGACTTTTTCGAACGATGATCCGAAAAGTCTGCGCGGGGAGAATCGTCAGGCTTTGCGGCATCGTCCGGCGCATCCTGATGACGCCGCGTCACCGGATCCGCCGGACCGGATAAGCGTTTGAAGGCGGGAATGCTTTGACAAACAAATTCGCTGGACGTTGACATCTCGTCATATCCTAAAAAGTGATGGTGCGTTTTGGAAGAAATATACACGGAAAAGCGGAGAATTCAAGCGCGTCGTGCGTTATTTCGGGGGAAACCGCGCGCAGACCGCTTCCAGAAGGAATCCTGACTTACATGCCGGTCGGGATGTCGACGAAGACGGTTTCGATGCCGAATTTCGACTTCACGAGGTCCATGACGGCGAAAACGCCGGGCGTTTCGGAACGGTAATGTCCGAGCGTGAGGATGGAGGTTCCATTTTCCTTCGCGGGATGGAAGACTTCGTGCGAAGCTTCGCCCGTGATGAGGCAGTCCACATGGTCCGGCGCAATTTCGTCGAACAGGTCCGGCCAGACGCCGCCTCCCGAAATTACGCCGACGGACTTCACGGTCCGCTCCGGGTCGCCGACGAAGCCGAACGACCCGCTTGAGGGAAGGGAGCTGCCGAGGATTTGCGCAAGCTCGGAAACGGTTTTCGCTTCCGGCAGAACGCCCAGGAAACCGATTTGTCTGCCGTGGTACGTGCCGAACGTGCGGCGGTCGGAGAGGCCGATCATATCCGAGAGGCGCGCGTTGTGGCCGAATCGCGGATTTGCGTCGAGCGGAAGGTGGGCGGCGTAGAGAGAGATGCCGTTCGCCGCAAGCAGTTTGACGCGGTTCGCCAGGATGCCGTCGATGCGGCGGATGCCGGATCCCCATGAAATGCCATGATGCACGAAGGCGAAGCCCGCGTCGAGGTCGGCGGCCCTGCAGAAGAGTTCGGCCGAGGCGTCGACCGCGAAAACGGCCTTCGCGACCTCGGCGTCTCCGGCGAACTGAAGCCCGTTGTTGGACGGGTCGTCGGGCCAGCGGTCGAGTTCGAGCATCTGATCGAGGAAGCGGGCGATGTCATTCCGGGAAGCTGTTTTCATGCGGCGTCTCCGTTTGCGTGTGTTGGAATTGGAATCGTTGGATCAGAATCTGCCAGCGCAGTTCCGCGCCTGATTTCTCCCTGAGGAAGGATTCGATCCGGTCGTCCGGGGTGCGGGCCAGCGCGCGGATTTCGTCCGCGGTCATGCGGAACAGCGCGGCGTCGGGATTTGCGAATCCGGCGCGTTCGAGTTTCGAGCGCGCGGCGAAAAATGTGCGGCGTTCCGGGATGTTCCGCATAACCAGGAATGTGGGAAACGCGAATGCTGCGATCCAGAACGGCCAGATCGGGATGTTAAGCAGGCCGGAGTACACGATGAACTGGACGGCGAGCAGAAGGACGACCGGAATCAGGAACATGATCGCGTCCCGCTCATGCCGGAAGCAGTTCCCGGTCCAGCGGCGGAACCCGCTGTCCGAGGTCATGTAGGCGAAATGCTCTTCGTATGTTTCGTCCTCCATGCAGCCGCGCACGGCATGGCACAGCTCATGCGCGAGCAGTTCGTTCCGGCTGTAGATGAACCATTTCGGTTTTGTGCGGAACCCGCGGCGCAGGAAAAAGACGGGGAATCCGGAATCCGTTATGACAGTGCAGCCGCCCCACAGCAGACCGAGCCCGCGCGTTGGAAAGAACGCCGGAACCCAGTCCGCGCGGAACCCGAAGAGCTTCTCCGTTTTTTCGGCGGCCTCCCCGATGATCGAGGCGTCGATCGGTTCAATGGCGCCGACCTTGAATCCGACTTCGGCTTCCAGCGATTCGGAGCCGGCCTCGTCGCTTGTGCAGAGGTCAAACCTGGCGCGTGTGCGGAGAAGTTCGTCGATGCGCGCGGCGAACGCCTCCAGCGTTTCCCCGGGCGCGACGATCAGTCCGTGCGAATCCAGTTCGTACGGGGCGTTCGGATTGTCCCAGTCGACGGACCAGGCGTTAGAGCCGTTGAATATCACTTGAAAAACCTTTCGGGATGAGATTGATTTGCGGAATCGCGGTTTCGTCCGCGCCACGCCGGCACGCCGGGATGCCGGGCGTCGCCGCGCAGCCGATTATCGTCTGAACCGCGGATGTCCTGTATAATGTTGTACGCGGGAGTCGATTTTTCAAGCGGAGTTCCCCAAAAAACCGAAAAAGAGTTTCCCGCCTTTTCCTTCATGGTTTTTTGAAAAAAATAAAAAAAAGAAATTGAAATCGGCCAGCCAACCATATATATTATTAACCATTATGCGTTTTTTTGTTTACTTATATATGTTATGCTGATTCCGGACGAAAGGTTCTTTTTTTCATGCAGGTTGCCGTCGCAAAAAACACCGTCACCAATTATCTGGTGATATTGATCCGTGTTTTTCAGGGGCTTCTGGTTACGCGATGGCTGATCGAGTATCTCGGCGAAAGCGGCTACGGTTTCTGGATGCTGCTCTGGTCTTTCTTCGTTTATGCGATCCTGGTGGATTTCGGATTCGGGATATCGGCGCAGAAATTCACCTCGCTGGAGCTTTTCAAGCGGGATATCCAGCATTACAATTCGATCATATCCATGATTTTTACGTTCCAGTCCATCATGGCGGTCGCACTTGTCCTTTGCGTTGTCATCGCATCTTTTTTCCTGCCGGAGATTCTGAACGTGACGGATCCGGACCAGCTGGCATACTACCGGAAATGCTTCCTTGTGTTTTCCCTCGGGAGCGCGGTGATTTTCCCGTTGTGCCTGTTTACCGAAATCATGGTGGGGCTTCATAAGATTTATGTGAAGAATTACATCGATGCCGCAACCCGTTTTCTGGAACTGATCGGATTCCTGGCGATCCTGAAATTGGGAGGGGGGCTTTTCGGAATCATCGTCTTTGCAATCGTCTTGATGGGGGCGGAACGTTCTTTCACCGGTTTTTACGCATTGCGGTGCATTCCCGGGTTCCGGCTGCGGTTCCACCTGTTTGATCGGCAGGTGTTCCGCGAGGTGTTCGGTTTCTCAAGCGGAACGTATTTCATGTCGATGGCGGCGCTGCTGCGCGTACAGATGCGGAATCCGATCATGAGCAAATACTGCGGCCTGGATTCCGTCGGCATCTTCAATATTTCCAACCGTCTGCCCGACTTGTGCAATCAGGCGATCGGGCAGTACAACATCAATGTCCGACCGGTAACGGCGCAGCTGTTTCATCGCGGACGGTTCCGGATGCTGCGGGATTTCATCGTGAAATCCATGCAGTGGAACATGTTCATGTGCTGCCTGATCGTCGTTCCGGCGATTTTTCTCCGGGACGAGGCGATTAATGCGCTGTTCAAGGTGGAAGTGACGCCGTTGATTCACGATCTGTGTCTGCTTAACCTGATCGGAACGTCCATCTGGCTTGCCATGACGCAGATTCCGTCGTCCGTGCTTCTGATGTGCGAAAAGCATCATCTGCAGGCGTGGGTCTCAATGATCGAGGCGTGTGCGGTCGTTCTGCTGAACATCCTGTTCCTTCGGGGCGGGTTCGGAGTCGAATATGTCGCGATCGTCGCGATCGTGACAAGCTTTGCGGCGTTCGCCGCCGTAAGATTCCCTGTCATGCTGAAGCTGATTCGCGGCAAGGCCCTGCGCGAGTTGTGGAACATTTATGTTCCCTCCCTGCTGACTGCGGTTCCAGCGGTCGCCGCGCTCCTTTTCTGCAAGAAGCTTCTGCTTGGCCATGTCCACAATTTCCTGCTCTGCGCTGTCTGCGGAACGGTCTATGCTGTCGTGTATGTGATCATATCCTGGCAGTTCCTGGTCGGTCGGGCCAAAAAGGAGCTGTGGAAGCGCCGCGTGATGATCCGGGTGCGCAGATATCTGAAAAAAGGCTGAGGGCGGTCAAGTTCATTTCTGAAAAAACTCCGGGAAACGCACGTTCTCCGGAGTTTCAGATTCGGTCGTCCTGAAAAGAATGCGGGGGATCGTTCAGCTGCTGTGGAGAAGATCCCGGAATTCGTTCTGCGCATCGTGCATGGACCGGACGAATTCGCCGATCGTGGCGTCCTCTTCGGGTGTGAGGTACTGCTCCACGATGCCGCTGAAGAACGTCTGTTCCGCCTGGTCGGCGAACCGGTCGAAATCATCGCGGATGCGGTCAAGTTCCTCCGGCGGGATTTCGTGGATGTTCTCGCGCATCATGTCGAGGCCGCTCCGCACGAAGAGCGCCGTCTGATGCATCTGGTTGTCGATGTTGAACCGTTCATGGGGCGGCAGGGAACGGTATTCCTCCAGGCCCTTGACGAGTTCCCGCTCGAATTCCTCCGGCGTCGGCATATGTCCGAAATCGTCGCCGTCCGGCAGCAGACGCGACACGTCCCCGCGGCGTTCCCCGCGGAATCCGCCTCCGCCGCCTCTGCGTCCGCGTCTCCGCGGCCTGTCCTGATTCGGCTGTTTCTCTTCCTGTTCGGACTCATCCGCTTTTTCGGCGACCGCCTCGGTTTCCGTTTTGCGGTTCCGGGCGTTGATCGTGAGGATCACGGCGCTGGCGGAGGATATGATGCAGGCGCAGAGGGCCAGAGAATAGAATGCTGTTCTTGTTTTCTGATTCATTTCGAAACCCCTTCCTGATAGACAAGCAGCTTATTAATTCGGTCAACCAATAAATATATCATCACGACAGTGTTTGTCAAGTGAATTTGTTTCTTTCCCGCCTTTTTTCCTGTCTTCAATTTGCGCCGAAGAGCCCGGGCGCCAGCATCATCAGGTCGGCCGCCAGCTCGAAAATGTCGTCCGACAGAAAGAGCAGCAGGAAGATCAGAAAGATCGTGACGCCCTTTGCGAATTCGGAGTGGAGGTTCTTCAGACGCGGAACGTATTCGGTCAGCGCGCCCCAGCCGTCGAGTCCGGGAATCGGGAGCAGATTGAAGAGGCACAGGAAACAATTGTAGAGGCCGAGGAGAAAGAACAGCAGGAGGACCGTTTCCCCCGCCGCTTTGTTTTCGATCAGGAACGGGATGCGCGTCTGAAGGAATCCGAAGAAGAAAAAGCCGATCAGGAAAAGCCCGAAGTTCGTTGCCGGGCCCGCCAGCGCCACGATCGCGGGAGCGTGACGGTTCCTCGCCCGCAGGACCGCCGGATTCACCGGAACGGCGCCCCAGGCGAATCCGAGGAACAGGAACATGATGATGGACATCGGGCCCATCTGCTTCAGCGGGTTCAGCGTCAGGTGTCCGCGGTCGGCCGCGGTCGTGTCGCCGAACTGAAGCGCGGTCCATGCGTGAAAAAACTCGTGCAGACAGATGGAGAAGACCACGACGAGCGCGATCATGAGAAACATTTTTGTGTCCTTGAAGGCCGAGAAAAGGAAAATATCCATGGATCGCTATGCCTTTGCCTTTTTGAACGGGATGATTTCGACCGGTTCGCCGCAGCGGTACGAGCATTTCGGATGCTCGTGTCCGAACGCCAGGCCCTGAAATGCCGGTTTTCCCGTCCGTGCGGCGAAATCCCGCAGCAGTCGCCGGATCTGCGGCTTCGGCCCGCATTCGGTGAAATATCCGAAGACGACCGCCCGCGTCCGCCCGATGATTCCGGCTTGGATCAGATGCGTCAGGTGACGGTCCAGCACGCGCGCCTCCTCGTGAACGTCTTCCAGGGCGAGGATGCAGCCGTTCAGGTCCGGCATCCACGGCGTTCCGCAGAGCGTGGTCATGACCGTCAGGTTGGAAAGCATGAGCGGCCCGGCGACAGGTTCGTCCGCAGTGCATCCGTCGACCGGAACGAGCCGGAGCTTGCGCGGGGAAATGCGTTTTCGCAGGACGGTGCGGAACGATTCCTTCGCCTCCGGCCGCTTCATCGCGTCGGGCAGGCCGTCGGCCATCGGCGCGCAGACCGGGATTCCGGCGTGTTTCGCGAGCATGGCGAGGTGCATCGCGGAGATGTCGCTGTATCCGTAGACCGGCAGGTTGCGTTCGCGGAGCAGATCGAAGTCGAGTTCCGGCAGAATGTGCGCGCTGCCGAACCCGCCGCGCGTACACAGGATGAGGTCGATGTGAGGATCGCGCAGCAGCGCATGGAAATCCGCCAGACGCGATTCCGGCGTGCCGCAGCAGTATTTCATCGGGCCGCGTTTGAGCGCGCCCGACGCGAGAACCGTCTTCACGCCGCAGACTTCCTCCAGATAACGGCGCGCTTCCGCGATCCGGGCTGCGTCGGGCGGACTGGCGGGCGACGTCAGGCCGACGGTGCGGATCGAGGCGGGGAAAAGACGTTCCGGTTTTGCTGACATGGATGCGGATTCCTTTGTTCGGGGATGAAACATATTGAAAATACTATACCCCGTTCGGATGCGTTTTGCAACCCGGCGCGGCTCTTTTTCAGCAAAAACGCCGCGAATCCGGTTCGACCGCGCCCGGATTCAGAGCAGGGGCGGCGTAGTCTCCGGAAACACGATTTCGCCGTCGCGCTCCACGGCGCGTTCGAGCTTGGCGAAAAGCTGGTTTTTTCCGCGGTTCTTGAGACATTCCAGGTCGCCGATGATGACCAGTTCGCTGCGGCAGCGCGTGTACGCCACGTTGATGCGGTTGGCGTTGTCCGTGAAGCCGATCCCGTGCCGTTCGCTGCTTCGCACGTAGGAGATGATCACCGCCTCGCTTTCTCCGCCCTGAAAACTGTCCACGGTCGCGATGTTTTTCAGCAGGAAGTGATTCCAGCGGTCCGTGGCGAACCGGCTGGCGAAGATGTCCGAAAACGTCTTCCGCAGCAGCACGATCTGGCGACGGTACGGGCTGATGACGGTGATGTCCTCAAGTTCGTAGCGGGTCAGCATGGAGCGGAACGTCTCGGCGGCGAGCCGCACCTCGCCCGGATTCCAGATGCCGGGGCGTCCGTTTTCGTAAACGAACTTCTCCGAGCGTTTCTTGAGCGGCAGATGCGAGGTCGAAATGAACTGGAGCGTGGACTTCGGATACTGCTGTTCGCGTTCACCGGGCGGAAGCTTGTAGTAGTCGGCGTCCGGGTTCGGCAGGAGTTCGGCGTTGTAGAACATCGTGGATGCGAACCGCAGGAGGCGCGGATTGCGGCAGCGGTAGGAGAGGTTGAGCACGTATACCGGGAATTTCCGGTAGCTGATGAGCCATTCCATGATGCTCTTCGTCGCGAGCGTGGCCGCCTCGCTGTCGTCAGACGGGTTGTCCTTCAGGATTTCCTCCAGCACGCTCCTGTGCCGAGGGAAGGGCGGCAGCTGCCTGTGGTCGCCGAGCAGCACGATCCGGTTCGCCAGCCTCGCCGCGAGGATCGCCTCGTCCGGCGCGGCCATGCCCGCCTCGTCGATCAGGATCACGTCGAACTCCGTTCCGGTCTTCTGGAAGTTCTCAACCGTGTAGTCGCGCAGGAGGCCGGGCAGGGTTCCCGCGAAAATGATCCCGGCGGCCTTCTCGCCGCACCTCGACCGGATTTTCCGGTAGTTGCCCGGCGTGCCGACCCAGTGCCCCTCCATCAGAACGGGATCGACGTTGTCGCGGTTCCGGGCGCACCGCAGAAACGGCAGGTCCATGATCCGGCGGCACAGATTGTCGACCGCGGCGTGCGACGGCGCTCCCACAAGGATGCGGAGCCCCTGCCGCTGCATCCGCCGGACGATCTGCTCCAGCAGATGCGTTTTGCCCGTGCCGGGCGGCCCCTGGATCAGCACCGCCTTGTTTGCGCCCGAACACGCCGCTTCCAGGGCGGCCCGCTGCGGCGCGTTCAGGCGGTTTCCGGGAACGGGCGGAGGGCAGGGCGGGGCAGTGAACGGGAGAGGCGTCACGCCGAGGAGGCCCGCGGCCGCGCCGAATGTGTCGGCCGATCCGCTTTCAAGTTCAAGTTTGAGTTCGCGGATGCTGTCCGCGTATTGTTCCAGCGGGCTTTTTGGCATCCGCGCGGCCAGATGGGCTTTCTCCTGTTCAAAATCGACTTTGCGGTCCGTGCGGATCCGTCCGACGATCATGTCGCCGTCGGCCAGGTCCACATGCAGGAAGCCGATCCGTTCGCCGTCGTCGTTCCGGGCCACGGACAGCACGTCGTCCTGCCGGACCGGGGCGTCGGGGCGGGCCTGAATTTCCACTACAAGCTCGTGGTCGCGCGAACGGAGCAGGCTCGCATCGGCCAGGCGGAGCGTGAAATCGCGTTCCAGTTCGGCCTGAAGCCGGGCCGAGCGTTCGATCAGTTCCAGGCGCTGCTTCACGCGCCAGGCCGTCTCCGAACCGATGACGTCGCGGCGGTTCTTCAGATACGATTCCCCACCGTCGTGCTCGCGCGCGTATGTGCCGTCGAGCGGCAGGACCAGCTGGTCGTCCAGTTCGTCGCCCGCGAGGTCGGCCAGCGCGCTCTGGATCAGCTCGTGCATCTGTTGGGCCCCGAGCGACTTGATGGCCTTCACCGCGCTTTCAGGGAAATCGTCCGCGATGCGGTCGGCGTATTCGTGAAGCTCCTTCAGCTTGAGCTTGGAATCGGATGCCGCCTTTCCGTCTTCCTTCATCATTCGCGCGATTTCGCGCATCGCGTCAATCATCTCCGCGACGCCGTCGCTTGTGAGGGAAACCGTTTCCTGTTCCTCCCAGTCGGCCGATCCGTCCTGCTTGAGGCGGATCAGGTAGCTTTTCTCCCAGTCCGCCGTCCGGACGCGCAGCCGCGGACAGCCTTCCTCCTCGTCCCAGCAGTAGACGCCCTCGGCGTCCGTGCCGCGGTGGCGGGGAAACCTGAGCAGCGTTCCGTTCAGGACCAGCGTGCTTTTCGATACGGGGAACGGTTGCGGACAGCAGAGCTTTTCCCAAAGCTCGTAGAAGGCCCGCGAAGCCGCGTGGCCGGGATTGCGCGAAAACATGCGGGCGCGCTCCATCAGGTAGCTTTCGATGACTTGAGCTTCGGTTGAGTTCATTGGGGCCTGTATCCGTCCTTGCGTTTTATGCGGCGTTCGCGGAAAACGGACTTGCTTCCCGTAAGCCGATTTCAATAATATAGGCTGCCTGACGGCAAAAGTCAAGGCGGAATGCCTGAAATGAGCGCTGCGTTGCATCCGCGCGGTTCGGCGGACATGGCGTTTTATCCATGCTGAACACCTGATTTTATGCTGTTTTTTCTAAACGTCTTTTGAGGCTAGATAAATCAGAAACTGAATGATTCCGCCTTTTTTCAGTCTTTTTTTGGAAAAATCGTTTGACATCGTTGTAAATGAGCGTTATATTATTGAACATAGGCAAAAAACTTGGACCACCCGGGTCTGAGTAAACATCTATTCAAACCTCAAAAAGAAAGGTCTTTTCCAAATGAAAAAGATGATTCTTGGTCTCGGCGCTGTCGCCGCCGCCGCTATCGTCACCAGCTGCGCTGGCGTCACCACCAATGACGGCATGCCCGCTCCGGTCGCCATGGGCCCGAACTTCTTCTCCACCGTCTCTCTGAATGCCATGATCGGCGACGTCCAGAGCAGCTTCACCGTCGTCAAGCACGGCGTCACCGCTGAAGCCACCATCACCAGCTTCTTCACCTGCGTGAATCTGGGCGATGCCTCCTTCGCGAAACTCAAAAAGGAAGCCCTTGAAGGCGTCCAGGCCGACGATCTGATCGACGTCCGCGTTGACTATGATATGAACTGCATCTGCGGTATCAATACCATTAAGGTCAAGCTGACCGGCACCGCCATCAAGTACAAATAATTGAACAGAGTTCGATTTCGTACTTTCATCCCGGGCCCTTTCATCGGACCCGGGATTTTTTTTGAATTTTCCCGTTTGCCCGGGAAGGGATGCCGCCAGGTCCTCCGCTGATGTCGCGCCTGGCTGCGCTCACGCCCTGGAAGGCCGGCAAGGACTCCGCCAAAACAACGCCGGGCATTTCCCGGGCAAACGCGAGAACTCGGAACGCGGGCCTCGAAATGCGGGGATGGCCAAAGATGAACGGGTTATGGGCGTCCTCTGTTTCTTTCTCAATCGGACCTCGAAAAAATCGAAAAAACTTTAAAAAAAACGTGAAAAAGCGCTTGCATTTCCCGGAATCCGTGGTATATTAATGTTTCATTGCGCTTTGAAACAAGGCGGTTCGCTTCAGTTTCGAGTGCAATGCGGTGACGCCTACGTAGCTCAGCTGGTAGAGCGCATCCTTGGTAAGGATGAGGTCCCCGGTTCGATTCCGGGCGTAGGCTCCACTTTCCCGGATGATACAGCTTAACCTTTAAACAATAACAAACACTTCGGCGCGCCTGCCGAAAAACTCCTAAGGAGAAAGAAAATGGCTAAGGAAACGTTTGCAAGAACCAAACCGCATGTCAACGTCGGTACCATCGGTCACGTCGACCACGGCAAAACCACTCTTACCGCTGCGATCACGCATGTCCAGAACATGAAGGGTCTCGCAGACTACATCCCCTACGACCAGGTTGCCAAGGCTTCCGAGTCCCAGGGTCGCCGCGACGCCACCAAGATCCTGACGATCGCCACCTCCCACGTCGAGTATCAGAGCGACAATCGCCACTATGCGCACGTTGACTGCCCCGGTCACGCCGACTATGTCAAGAACATGATCACCGGCGCCGCCCAGATGGATGGCGCAATCCTCGTGATCGACGGCGCCGACGGCGTCATGCCCCAGACCAAGGAACACGTCCTCCTCGCCAAGCAGGTCGGCGTGCCCCGCATCGTCGTTTTCCTCAACAAGATGGACCTTGCCGATCCCGAACTCGTCGAGCTCATCGAAATGGAAGTCCGCGAGCTCCTCTCCAAGTACGGTTTCGACGGCGACAACACCCCGATCGTCAAGGGCGCCGCGTTCCCCGCTCTGAAGGCCACTTCTCCTGATGATCCCGCCTGCAAGTGCATCCAGGAGCTCATGGACGCCATCGACACCTGGATTCCGGATCCCGTCCGCGACATCGACAAGCCCTTCCTCATGCCGATCGAAGACGTGTTCAGCATTGAAGGCCGCGGCACCGTCGTTACCGGCCGTGTCGAACGCGGCGTCGTCAAGGTCAACGATCCCGTCGAAATCGTCGGCATCCACGAGACCGCCAAGACCGTCGTCACCGGCGTTGAAATGTTCCGCAAGAGCCTCGATCAGGGCCAGGCCGGCGACAACATCGGCTGCCTCCTCCGCGGCACCAAGAAGGAAGACGTCCAGCGCGGCCAGGTCCTCGCGAAGCCGGGTTCCATCACCCCGCACACGAAATTCACCGCCACGATCTACGTCCTCTCCGACAAGGAAGGCGGCCGCAAGACCCCGTTCATGAACGGCTATCGTCCGCAGTTCTACTTCCGCACCACTGACGTGACCGGCGTCATCACGCTCCCCGAAGGCACCGAAATGGTCATGCCTGGCGACAACGTCACCATCTCCGTCGAGCTGATCGCCCCGATCGCCATGGAAGAGAAGCAGCGTTTCGCCATCCGCGAAGGCGGCCGCACTGTCGCCTCCGGCACCGTGGATACGATCACCGAGTAACATCAACTCCGTTCCGTAGCGGATTTTTCCGCCGCCGGTTCGCCTCAAATGGAGAGCCGGCGGCGTGAATCAATCGGCAGGGAACGAAGAAAGCAGATACCGCCATGCGCGAAATCATTATTCTTGAATGCACCGAGTGCAAACGCCGGAACTACACGACGACCAAGGAGAAGAAAAATACTCCCGGCCGTTTCGAGATCAAGAAGTTCTGCAAGTTTGAACGGAAGCACACCATCCACAAGGAATGCCGCTGACGCTGACCTCGCATGTGCGGCGTAAAGGCCGCACGGTCGAGACCGAAGACGGTTTCCGTGTTCAAGTTCGTTACGCAGGAGTGTAGCTCAGTTGGTAGAGCAGCGGTCTCCAAAACCGCAGGTCGTGAGTTCGAGACTCTCCGCTCCTGCCATTTCATTTTCTGACAGAGGATTCGAGTAACGGGTTCCAATCGGAGCCCGCGCGGCGCGGAAGCCGCGGAAGTATTGGCAAGCTATGGACAACAACCTCAGTTTTTTCGGTAAAATACGGTCTTTCATCGAACGGACCATGGATGAGATGAGAAAGTGCACCTGGCCGACCCGGGAACAGCTTCTGGAGTCCACGGTGCTTGTTCTCGTTGTCATGGCTGTCTCCTCCGCATACATTGCCGGAGTCGACCAGATCCTCTATCGCATCATCACATTTTTAACCTCTTTCTGATCCGGTTCCGGTGAATCCCATGAAGACAGACGAAGAAAAACAGATCGAACCTGTTGACCGCAGCAAAGGCCAGTGGTACGTTCTTCAGACCGGTACCGGCCGCGAAAACAAGGTCAAGGAAGCCATCGAGGGAAAGCTTCTGCAGGAGCCCGGCGCGGTTCCCGTGTACGAAGTGATCATCCCCGTCCGCAAGTACATTGACCCGAAAACCCAGCGCACCGTCACCAGCAAGATCCATCCGAACTACGTGTATGTGAGAATGGACCTGTACAAGGAAGACGGCGAGACCATCAACGAAGCCGTGTGGTATTTCGTGCGCGGCATCAACGGCGTGACCCGTTTCGTCGGCGACCCCGAACATCCGATGCCGATTACCGACGATGAAGTGAAAGACCTCCTTCACACGGTCGATACGCTGAAGGACGGCGCGACGCTTCCGCCCCCGCCCTCGTGGCTGGTGGTCGGCACCCGCGTCAGAGTCGAGGACCGCGACTGCGTGTTCAACGGTTCCGACGGCAAGATCATAGAGGTCGATCCCGAACATGCGAAACTCAAACTGATGATTTCGATCTTTGAGCGGGATACTCCTGTTGAATTGGAGTTTGGGCAGGTCGGTCCGTGCGAAGATTGACGCACGAAACCGAACAAACATACTAAACATATCGTAGTCCGCAAGGTGGAAGAACACCTGCCGGTTCGTACCAGCTTGCGGTGTGGAGACAGAAATGGCGAAAAAGGTAACTGCGGAAATCCGTTTGCAGATCCCGGCCGGCGATGCGAAACCGTCGCCCCCGGTAGGCCCCGCGCTCGGCCAGGCCGGCGTGAACATCATGGGCTTCTGCAAGCAGTTTAACGCTGCGACTCAGTCACAGGCCGGGATGATCATTCCGGTCGTGATCACCGTCTACCAGGATCGTTCTTTCACATTTGTCACGAAGTCTCCGCCGGCTGCTGAGCTCATCAAGAAGCTGGCGAACATCCCGAGCGGGTCCCACAACCCCGGCCGCGAATCGGCCGGAAAGATCACCCGCGCGCAGATCAAGCAGATCGTGGAAATGAAAAAGAAAGACATCAACGCCCGAAGCGAGGAAGCCGCGATGCGCGTCATCGAAGGCACTGCCCGCAGCATGGGTATCGAGGTGGTAGATGCCTAAAAGAAGCAAACTTTACAGAGCGCAGCTGGAGCGTTTCGACAAGCTCAAACGCTACTCGCTGGCCGAGGCGGCCGCGCTGCTCAAGGAACTCCCGAGCGTGAAGTTCGACCAGACGGTCGAAATCGCCTTCAAGCTCGGCGTCGACCCCAAGCAGACCGACCAGACCGTCCGCGGAGCCGTCGCGCTCCCGCGCGGCACCGGCAAGGAAGTTCGTGTCGTGGTCATCGCGGACGACGACAAGTTCCGCCAGGAGGCTGAGGCCGCCGGCGCGAACGTGGTCGGATTCGAAGATGTCATCTCCAGGATCAAAGGCGGATGGCTCGACTTCGACGTCCTCATCGCGACTCCCTCCTCCATGTCCCAGATCCGCCCCCTGGGCCGTCAACTCGGCCCCCGCGGCCTCATGCCGAACCCGAAGACCGGCACCGTCACCGAGAAGGTCGGCGACGCCGTTCGCGAGGCGAAGGCGGGCCGTGCGGAATTCCGCGCCGACCGCGGCGCCTGCGTGCAGGTTCCCATCGGAAAGCTCTCGTTCGAGGCCGATGCCATCGTCGAGAACGCCGTTGCGGTCATCAAGGCTCTCATCAAAGCGAAACCGTCCTCCGCGAAGGGTGTCTACATCCAGTCGATCACGCTCAGTGCGACCATGACCCCCGGCGTGAAGGTTGACATTCGCGAAGCATCGGTGAAGGAGACAGCATGAGACAGGAACGCATCCAGCTCGGACAGGACGTCGCTGCCCTCCTTACAGGATCCGACTATCTGTTCTTTGTGACCTACAAAGGGCTGAAGGTCAAAGACGTCGACTCGTTCAAAAAACAACTGGCGCCGCTTGGCGCGGAGTGCCATGTGCTGAAGAACCGCTTCATCAACAAGATGGCGGAACTCAACGGCATGGACGCCCTCGCGCAGTTCAAACTCACCGGTGATACGGCTATGATCTCCGGAAAAGGCGATGCCGGCCCCGTTGCGAAGGCCATCAAGGCCTTTTCCACTGAAACCAAAGGTGTTCTCTCCGCCAAGGGCGGCTATTTCGACGGTGAAATCCTGAACGCAGAACAGGTCGTCGCGATCGCCGATCTCCCCGGCAAGGACGCGCTCCGCGCTCAGCTGCTTGGTCTCCTCGTAGCTGTTCCGACCGGCCTTGTCCGCGTGCTGAACGCCAAGGCTTCCAGCATCGTCAACGTTATCAACGCTTACAAAAACAAACTCGAAGAAAACTCTTAATTCAACTCATATGGAGGTCATACAATGACTGAACAGGCTAACGTGGAAGTGACGCAGGAAATGGAACAGTTCATCTCCTACGTTGAAAAACTCTCCGTCCTCGAGCTCTCCAAGCTCGTCAAAGCTCTCGAAGACCGTCTCGGCGTCTCCGCCGCTGCTCCGGTCGCCGTCGCCGCCGCGGCTCCCGCCGCTGCCGCTGCCGCTCCCGCGGAAGAAAAGACCGAATTCGACGTCATCCTCTCCGATGTCGGCGCCAACAAGATCGCCGTCATCAAGGTCGTCCGCGAGATCGCGGGCCTCGGCCTGAAGGAAGCCAAGGAACTCGTCGAAGGCGCCCCCAAGGCTGTCAAGGAAGGCGCTTCCAAGGAAGAAGCCGACAAGATCAAAGAGCAGCTCACTGCCGCCGGCGCCAAAGTCGAAGTCAAGTAATGACTTCACTTTGAATGAAGTACGTTTGTTGACGGTGGGATTCCCTCGCGGGGGTCCCCCGTCCTTTCCTCGTTTAAATCCGCGACGGGCTTTGCGGATTGCACGGCAGACCGTTCTGCAGTGATTTTTTTGCCTTCCTCAACTAAGAACAGGGTGGAATATGCCTGACCGACTGAACTTTGGAAAACTGGAAGAAGTGCTTGAAATTCCGGACCTCATCGGGATTCAGCTCGATTCGTACGCTTCTTTCCTTCAGCTGGACACGCCTCCCGAAAAACGACTGAAGCAGGGGCTTCAGGAGATTTTCATGGACGTGTTTCCGGTTATTAGCTTCGACAAACACATCACCCTCGAATTCCTCTCCTATACCATTGGCGCACCCAAAAAAGAGATCGTCGATTGCATCAAGGACGGCGACTCCTATACCGCCTCCCTCCACGTCGACTTCCAACTGACGAATAAAGACGATATCAAGCGGGAAACCGTCTACCTCGGCGAAATCCCCATGATGACTCCGCGCGGCTCCTTCATCATCAACGGCGCCGAACGCGTCATTATCAGCCAGCTGCACCGTTCCCCCGGCATCTGCTTCGAGAAACGTCATCACTCCACCGGCAGATTCCTCTATTCCTACCGCATTATCCCGGACCGCGGGTCCTGGCTCGAAGTCCAGTTCGACATCAACGGTCAGATATTCATTTTCCTCGATCGGCGCCGCAAACGCCGCAAATTCCTCATCACCACGTTCCTCCGCGCCCTCGGCTACAGCTCCAACGACGACATCGTGCGCGTGATGTACAACGTGAAAAAGATGACGCCGGCTCAGCTCCTCAAGTCGGAAAACATCGGCGACTACTACACCTACGAACCCATCCTCGACGAAAACAGGCGCGTCGTTGTGGAGCCCTTCATCTCCATGACCGAGAGCCATGCGAAGACCATGTCCGCCGCAGGCGTCAAGTCCGCCAACTTCGCAGTCGTTCCGAACAAGGAGTCCTACATCATCAACTGCCTTGCCCGCGATCCGTCCAAGAACACGGACGAAGCCCTGAAGGAAATCTACAAGCGCATGCGTCAGGGCGATCCGTCTCCGAGCATGGACATGGCCCGCGCGCTTCTCCAGCACCTTTTCTTCGACAATGAACGCTACGATCTCGGGCTTGTCGGGCGCTACAAGATCAACGAACACCTCAACCTCGACATTCCCGAGGACTGCCGCATCCTGACGAAGGAAGACATCGTCGAAGCCACCAAGCGCCTCATGAGTCTTTACAGCCACAACGGCCAGACCGACGACATCGACCACCTCGGCGCGCGCCGCGTCCGTCCCGTTGGCGAACTCCTTCAGAACCAGTGCCGCGTCGGCCTGCTCCGCACGAAGCGAATCGTGAAGGAACACATGACGATGGTGCAGCCCGGCGACACCCCGCTCAAGCTCATCAACCAGAAGATCTTCATCAGCGCCGTCCGCGACTTCTTCTCGCGCAACCAGCTTTCCCAGTTCATGGACCAGACCAATCCCCTGTCCGAGCTGACCAACAAGCGCCGTCTCTCCGCGCTCGGCCCCGGCGGTCTTTCCCGCGAGCGCGCCGGATTCGAAGTCCGCGACATTCACACCAGTCACTACGGACGCATCTGCCCGATCGAAACTCCCGAAGGTCCGAACATCGGTCTGATCTCCTCCATGTCCCTGTACTCCCGCGTCAATCATTTCGGGTTCCTGGAGACTCCGTACCGCCGCGTCGAAAACGGCGTGGTCACGGACAAGATCGACTATCTGACCGCTGACAAGGAAGAGAAATTCGTCATCGCGCAGGCCAATGCCCCGCTCACTCCCGAACATACCTTCGTCAATCCCACCGTCATGGCGCGTTATGAGGGCGAATCCGCCGAGCATCCGCGCGAGGAAGTCCAGCTTATGGACGTTTCCCCGAAGCAGCTCGTCTCCGGCGCGGCCGGCCTCATTCCCTTCCTGGAACACGACGACGCCAACCGCGCCCTGATGGGATCGAACATGCAGCGCCAGGCCGTTCCGCTCATGACGACGGAATCCCCGTACGTCGGAACTGGACTTGAACACAAGATCGCCGTGGATTCGCGCGCCGTGCTCAGTTCCGACCGCGACGGCATCGTGGCCGAGGTTAGCGCCGACCACGTCGTAATCACCTGCGACGGCAAAGTCATCGGCGAAACCGCCGACAAGAACCCCACGACCTATAAGCTGATCAAATTTCTCCGCAGCAACGCCGGCACCTGCGTCAATCAGGTTCCGATCGTGCGCACCGGCATGACGGTCCATAAGGGCGATCCCATCGCAGACGGCGCCGCCACCCAGGGCGCCGAGCTCGCCCTCGGCAAAAACGTCCGTGCGGCCTACATGCCGTGGTGCGGATACAACTTCGAAGACGCAATCGTGCTCAGCGAGCGCCTCGTGAAGGAAGACGTCTACACGAGCCTTCATATCGACGAGTTCGAGATCGAAAGCCGCGAGACCAAGCTTGGCAACGAGGAAATCACCTGCGATCTGCCGAACGTCGGCGAAGACGCCCTCAGCAACCTCGACGCGCATGGCATCGTCCGCCTCGGCACCGAGGTCAAGCCCGGCGACATCCTCGTCGGCAAAATCACCCCGAAATCCGAGACCGAGCTTGCGCCCGAGGAACGTCTCCTCCGCGCGATCTTCGGCGAAAAGGCCGCCGACGTCAGAGACTCCAGCCTCACCGTTCCCAGCGGCAAGGGCGGCGTCGTGATGGACATCCGCATCGAATACGCCAAGGAGTCCGGCCAGCAGGCCATGACGAAGACGGAGCAGAAACGCGCCATCAAGCGCGCCAAGGACACCTACCGCGAGCAGTTCGGCGCGGAGATCGATTCCCTGCTCGACCGCCTTTCCGCCATGCTCCTCGGACAGAAGCTCCCGAAGCCGATCTACACCCGCAACGAGGAAGGCGAGGAAGTCGTCCTCGTCACCTCCAACCGCAAAGTCACCCGCCCCTCCATCGCCAAGCTTGCGAACGCCTACAACAACTGGAGCATGGAGGAATGCGAGGTCCGCGATCAGCTCAAGGCCGTATTCGACGAGTACATTCCGCGCTTCAACATCATCGAGCAGAACCGCATCGACGCGCTGAACCTCGCCACGGACAACAACGCCGAGGAACGCGGCCCGATCAAGCGCGTCAAAGTCTACGTCGCCTCCAAACGCAAGATCCAGGTCGGCGACAAGATGGCTGGCCGCCATGGCAACAAGGGCATCGTCTCCCGCATCGTTCCGATCGAGGACATGCCGTTCACCAAGGACGGACGCCCCGTCGACATCGTGCTGAACCCGCTGGGCGTGCCTTCCCGCATGAACATCGGACAGGTTCTGGAAGCTCATCTGGGCTGGGCCGTCAGCATGCTCGGCGTCAAGGTCGCCACCCCCGTGTTCGACGGCATCTCCGAGGAGAAGATCATCGACATGATGCGCGAGGCCAACGCCAAGGTCGAACAGGAGACTGGCGAGAACTTCCACTGGGGCTTCAGGACCGTCAACGGAGAAGAAGTCTTCGACGGCAAGACCGATCTTTTCGACGGCCGCACCGGCAACCGGTTCGACCAGCGCGTCATGGTCGGCGTCGTCTACATGCTCAAACTCGACCACCTGGTCGCCAATAAGATTCACGCGCGTTCCATCGGCCCCTACTCGCTCGTCACCCAGCAGCCGCTCGGCGGCAAGGCGCAGCACGGCGGCCAGAGATTCGGCGAAATGGAAGTGTGGGCGCTCGAAGCGTACGGTGCCGCGCACACCCTTCAGGAAATGCTCACGGTGAAGAGCGACGACGTGACCGGACGCACCCGCATTTACGAGTCGATCGTCCGCGGCCAGGGCATCCTGGAACCCGGCCGCCCCGAATCCTTCAACGTCCTGCTCAAGGAACTCCAGTCGCTTGGCCTTGACGTGCAGACGGTGAAACGTTCCGAAAATCCGAGTAAATAACCGAAGGGGGAAGAGATACCATGATTGACAGCTCTTACAACCGGGACACCCGCGAACCCTACCAGCCGCTCAGCCAGTTCGAGGCGGTCGTGATCAAAGTCGCGTCTCCCGAAGTCATCCGCTCCTGGAGCCACGGCGAGGTCAAGAACCCCGAGACGATCAACTACCGCAGCTTCAAGCCCGAAAAGGGCGGCCTGTTCTGCGAAAAGATCTTCGGGCCGCAGCACGACTGGGAATGTAACTGCGGCAAATACAAACGCGTCAAGAACAAAGGCATCATCTGCGAACGCTGCGGCGTCGAAGTCTGCCATTCCAAGGTCCGCCGCGAACGCATGGGCCATATCGAACTCGCCGTTCCCGTGTCCCATATCTGGTTCTTCAAATGCATGCCCAGCCGTATCGGCCTCATGCTTGAAAAGACCGCACGCGAACTTGAACGCATCATCTACTACGAAGTCTGGGTCGTGACCGATCCCGGCGACACCCCGCTTGCGCTTGGCGAGACTCTCGACGGCATGCAGTACAACCAGGCCCGTTCCGAGTACGGCGACGGTTTCCGCGCCGAAATGGGCGCGCCCGCCGTCCGCACCCTGCTGGAGCAGATCGACCTTGAACCCCTGCGCGCCAAGCTCGAAGTCGATTTCGCCTCCACGCACAACAAGGCCACCCGCAAGAAGCTTTCCAAGCGGCTCCGCCTCGTCGAAGGCTTCATCAAGAGCAATTCGCGCCCCGAGTGGATGATCCTGGAGGTCCTCCCCGTCATCCCGCCCGACCTGCGCCCGCTCGTTCCCCTCGAAGGCGGCCGTTTCGCCACCTCCGACCTCAATGATCTCTACCGCCGCGTGATCAACCGCAACAGCCGTCTGAAAGGCATGCTCCAGACCCACACGCCGGAAGTCATCATCCGCAACGAAAAACGCATGCTCCAGGAGGCCGTCGACGCCCTGCTCGACAACGGCCGCCACGGCCGCGCCGTGACCGGCGCCGGCAGCCGCCCGCTGAAGAGCCTCAGCTGCATGCTCAAAGGCAAACAGGGCCGCTTCCGCCTGAACCTGCTCGGCAAGCGCGTCGACTACTCCGGACGCTCCGTCATCGTCGTCGGCCCCGAACTCAAGCTCATGCAGTGCGGCCTTCCCAAGAAGATGGCGCTCACGCTCTTCGAGCCCTTCATCATCCGCTACCTCAAGGAACGCGGCCATGCCCATACGGTCCGTTCGGCCAAGAAGATGATCGAACGCGGCGCGCCCGCCGTGTGGGACATTCTCGAAGAGGTCACGAAGGGGCATCCGGTGATGCTCAACCGCGCGCCGACCCTGCACCGCCTCTCCATCCAGGCGTTCGACCCGATCCTGATCGAAGGTTCCGCCATCCGTCTGCATCCGCTCGTCTGCACCGGTTACAACGCCGACTTCGACGGCGACCAGATGGCCGTTCACGTGCCCCTGTCCGCCGCCGCCCAGCTTGAGTGCAAGCTTCTGATGCTTTCCACGAACAACATCTTCTCGCCCGCTAGCGGCAAGCCGATCACGACTCCGACGCAGGACATCACGCTCGGCGTGTATTACCTCACGCGCCCCCCGATGACCCCGCCCGGCAGCGCGCGTCTCTTCCGCGACATTCACGAGGTGCTGTTCGCTCTGGATACCGAGCATATCAAAATCCACGACGCGGTGAAGATTCCGAACCCGGACTACGGCGTGGAAACGCCGCGCGGCGACAAGGATTCCAAGTTCATCATTACAACGCCCGGCCGCTGCATCTTCAACGGCATCTGGGACAAGTCGCTCGGCTTCTACAATTCCCAGGCCACGAAGAAGGAGATCGGCAAGCTCATCGCCGAGGCGTACGAGCACGTCGGACACGACAGGGCCATCATCCTGCTCGACAAGCTTAAAAACCTGGGTTATGAATACGCCACGGTCGCCGGTTTCTCCATTTCCGTCGCCGACGTTCCCGTGCCGACCACCAAGGCAGGCCTCATCGCCGACGCCCGCAAGGAAATCGAAAAGATTCAGTTCGAATTCGACAAGGGCGCCCGCACCGAAGGCGAAAAGCACGACCGCATCGTCGAGGTCTGGACGAAGGTCACGAACGACGTCGCCAAAGACCTGTTCGCCGCGTGCGAGGCCGAAAACAAGGTCCGCATCAACCCCGTGTACGCCATGCTCGATTCCGGGGCGCGAGGCAGCAAGGACCAGATCCGCCAGCTCGCCGGCATGCGCGGCCTGATGGCCAAGCCCAACGGCGAAATCATCGAACGTCCGATTCTCTCCAACTTCCGCGAGGGGCTTTCGGTCCTCGAATACTTCATTTCCACGCACGGAGCCCGCAAAGGCCTGGCCGACACCGCATTGAAGACCGCCGACTCCGGCTACATGACCCGCAAGCTCGTCGACGTGGCGCAGGACATCATCTGCCGCTGCGAAGACTGCGGCACAACGAAGGGCATCTACGTCGAGGCCATCAAGGGCGACGACGACAAGCCCCTGCTCTCCCTCGCCGACCGTCTCGTCGGACGCTACAGCGCCCAGGACATCCGCGACACCTCCAACGACGGCCAGCTCATCATCGCGGCCGGCGAAGCGTTCACGCCCGAAATCGCCAAGCGCGTCGAAGCGCGCGGTCTCCAGCGCGTCCTGATCCGTTCCGTGCTGACCTGCGATGTGGAGCACGGCGTCTGCGTGAAGTGCTACGGAAAGAACCTCGCCACCGACCGCGACGCCGAAGTCGGCGATGCGCTCGGCATCATCGCCGCGCAGTCCATCGGCGAACCCGGCACGCAGCTGACTATGCGCACCTTCCACATCGGCGGCGTGGCCTCCGCCACGTCCAAGCAGTCCGACATCAAGACCCGCAAGGCCGGCAAGATTTACTTCGAAAACATCCGCACCGTCACCAATGACAAAGGCGAGATGCTCGTCATCAACAAGAACGGTTTCATCGTCGTGTTCGATGAAAACCTCGTCAAGCAGGCCGAACAGGAAGCCCGCGAACGCGCCAAGCAGGAGGCCGCCATCATCGGATCCTTCTACAATGCCGAATACGACTACTGGTCCGACGCGATGAAAGAAACCCCGGTCGACCGTTACCCCGTTGAAATCGGCGCTACGCTCTTCTGCCGCGACGGCGACTCCGTTTCGGAAGGCCAGCAGCTCGCCCACTGGGATCCGTCGCATATGCCCATCATCGCCGAGGAAGGCGGCATCGTGGACATCCCGGACCTGATCGACGGCGTGACCTACAAGCGCGACCAGCGCCGCGGCAGCACGGAACAGCTGACCGTGCTGGAACACAACGACGACCTCAACCCGCGCATCGTCATCAAGAATCCGCAGACCCTCGAAGACATCGGCGAGTATCCCCTTGCCGCCGGCACCCTGCTCATGGTCAAGAAGGGCCAGCGCGTGAGCCCCGGCACCACGCTCGCCCGCATCCCGCACCAGCAGCAGAAGAACAAGGACATCACCGGCGGTCTGCCGCGCGTCGCCGAACTGTTCGAGGCCCGTACGCCGAAGGACATCGCCGAGATCGCCCAGATTGACGGCTACGTCGAGATCACCAAGTACAAAGGCAAAAAGGGCCGCGTGCTGTACGTGAAGAACCCCGACACGGACGACACCTCGGTCCACGAGATCCCGAACAACAAGCACCTCATCGTCAGCAACGGCGAATATGTCAAGAAGGGCCAGAAGCTCACGACCGGCGCGGTGATTCCGCAGTCCCTGCTCACCATCTGCGGCGCGCAGGAGCTTCAGCGCTACTTGGTGAACGAGGTCCAGACCGTGTACCGGTCCCAGGGCGTTGAAATCAACGACAAGCACATTGAGATCATCATCCGCCAGATGATGCAGAAAGTCCGCATCGTCGACAAGCGCAAGGACGGCTCGGCCGGCCAGGGCGGAACCCGCTTCCTCGCCGGCGAACTCGTCGACCGCTATGAATTCGATCGCGAAAACAAGCGCGTCATCGCCGCCGGCGGCGTTCCTGCCGAGGCCGAACCCGTCCTGCTCGGCATCACCAAGGCCTCCCTCGAAACCGACAGCTTCATCTCCGCCGCATCCTTCCAGGACACCACGCGCATCCTGACCGACGCCGCCACGCTCGGCCGCGAGGACGTGCTGCGCGGGTTCAAGGAGAACGTGATCACCGGACATCTGATTCCCGCGGGAACCGGAGCCGTCGACCTTCAGAACGTCAAAGTCAAGCTTCTGGGCGAAGAGTTGCCGCCCGAAATGCCTGAGATCGACGAACAGAAGGACGGCGAATCCTCTCCCGAACTCGATATCACCCAGATCGACTTCGGCGACGACGACGAATATCAGCCCACCGACGAGGAGCGGGCCGAGTTCGGCGATCTCGACGAGAACGATTCGCTGGACTTCCCCGCCGAAGACATCCTCTTCGATGAAACGGAACTCTCCGACGACGAATTCAGCGATGATTCTCTTACGGACGACGACGATGGGGAATGAACCCCTGCAAACGAAAAAAAATCCAAAAAAATAACAAAAAACCTGGAAATTGATTTGATTATCCGCGAAAACGCAGATATATTATATGCTTGAATTTTTGCGCACAATCAGCAATTAACCAGAATACAGGTGGAAACTTAACATGCCGACAATCAACCAGTTGGTCAGAGCCGGTCGCAGCCCGAAACCGTGCAAGAGCAAATCCAAAGCTCTCACCAGATGCCCGCAGAGACGCGGCGTTTGCCTCCAGGTTACGACGAGAACCCCGAAAAAGCCGAATTCCGCTATGCGTAAAATCGCCCGCGTCCGTCTGACCAACGGACTCGAAGTCACCGCCTACATCGGCGGCGAAGGCCACAACCTTCAGGAACACAGCGTCGTCCTCGTGAAGGGCGGCCGTGTCCGCGACCTTCCGGGCGTCCGCTACCACGTCGTGCGCGGCGCACTCGACAGCATGGGCGTCGACGGACGCCGCCAGGGGCGTTCCAAGTACGGCGCCAAGCGTGCCAAGGACGACAAGAAGAAATAATCCCACGATAAGGTAACGCATACACCATGAGAAGACGCAGAACCACGAAACGGGAACTCATCCCCGACGTCAAATACAACAGCGAACTCGTCGCCCGCCTCATCAACACCCTGATGAAGTGCGGCAAGAAGTCCATCGCCCAGAAAATCGTTTACGGCGCGTTCGATTACATCGCGACCCAGAAGAAGGACATGGAACCCCTCGAAGTCTTCATTCAGGCCGTCGAAAACGTCAAGCCCAAAGTCGAAGTCAAGTCCCGCCGCGTCGGCGGCGCCAACTACCAGGTGCCCATCGACGTCGCTCCGGAACGCCAGGTCGCCCTCGCCATTCGCTGGATCACGACCTATTCCCAGGCCAAGAAGGGCAAGCCCATGATGATCGCCCTCGCCACGGAACTCCTCGACGCCTTCGACAACACCGGCTCCTCCGTGAAGAAAAAAGATGACACCCACAAGATGGCACAGGCCAACAAGGCTTTCGCGCACTACCGCTGGTAATCATCCGACGCTCCCAAGTTCTACCATATGACGACTGCTGCACACATACTCAATCAGGATTACCACGAGGCCCCCGGCCGCAAGACCGCGCTTGCCGCCACCCGCAACATCGGGATCATGGCGCACATCGACGCCGGCAAGACCACGCTTTCCGAGCGCATCCTCTACTACACCGGCAAGAGCCACAAAATGGGCGAGGTCCACGAAGGCGCCGCCACGATGGACTGGATGGTTCAGGAACAGGAACGCGGCATCACCATCACGTCCGCCGCCACCACCTGCTTCTGGCTGAAGCATCGCATCAACCTCATCGACACTCCCGGTCACGTTGACTTCACTGCAGAAGTCGAACGCTCCCTCCGCGTGCTCGACGGCGCCGTCGCAGTTTTCTGCGCCGTCGGCGGCGTCCAGCCCCAGACGGAAACCGTGTGGCGTCAGGCCAAGAAATACCATGTGCCGATTCTCGCGTTCGTCAACAAGATGGACCGCACCGGCGCGGATTTCTACCGCGTCGTCGATGAAATGCGCAAGAAGCTCGGCGCGACCGTTGTGCCGATTTCCCTTCCCATCGGTTCCGAAGCCAATTTCATCGGCAACGTCCAGGTCATTGAACAGAAGGCGTACCGCTACGAAGGCCAGGACGGCGCGCAGGTCGTCGAGTACGACATCCCCGCCGAGTATCAGGAGAAGGCCAGGGAAGCGTTCGATTACCTGATCGAGTGCCTCGCCGAGGTCGACGACGGCATCATGGAGCTTTACCTCGACGGCAAGACCCCGGACAAGGAGCAGATCAAGGCCTCCCTCCGCAACGCCGTCGTCGCCGGCAAACTCGTTCCCGCCCTCTGCGGCACCGCTTTCAAGGACAAAGGCGTCCAGCTCCTCCTCAACGCCGTCGTCGATTATCTGCCGTCCCCGGTCGACATCTGGGAGACCAGGGGAACCGATCCCGATACCGAAGCCCCCATCGCCCGCCACTGCGGCGACGACCAGCCGTTCTCCGCGCTTGTGTTCAAGATCATGAACGACCCGTACGTCGGCAAGCTCGCGTTCATCCGCATCTACTCCGGCATGGCGGAAAAGGGCGCCACGGTCATCAATCCCAGAACCCGCCGCCGCGAACGTCTCGGGCGTCTGCTCCAGATGCACGCCAATTCCCGCGAGGAGCGCGACGTAATCTACTGCGGCGACATCGCCGCCTGCGTCGGGCTCAAGAACTGCACCACCGGCGACACCATCTGCGACGAAGGGAACCAGATCGTCCTGGAATCCATGACGTTCCCGGATCCCGTGATTTCCATCGCAGTCGAGCCCAAGAGCTCCGCAGCCCGCGACAAGCTTTTCGCCGCGCTGGCCGCTCTCTCCGACGAAGATCCGACCTTTACGATCAACAGCAACGGCGAGACCGGCCAGACCATCATCTCCGGCATGGGCGAACTTCACCTCGAAATCATCATGGACCGTCTGATCCGCGAGTTCAAGGTGGAAGCAAACTCCGGCCAGCCCGAAGTCGCCTACCGCGAAGCCATCCTCAATCCCGCCACCGCCGATTCCAAGTTCGTCCGTCAGACAGGCGGCCATGGCCAGTACGGTCACTGCGTGCTGAACGTCACTCCGATGGAACGCGGCCACGGCATCACGATCGAAAACAAGGTCGTCGGCGGCGCGATCCCGAAGGAATTCATCAAGCCGATCGAACAGGGCATCCGCGAAGCCGCGTCCACCGGCGTGCTCGCGGGCTACCCGCTCACCGATTTCCATGTGGATATCGTCGACGGCTCGTTCCACCCGGTCGACTCCTCGGAAATGGCGTTCAAGATCGCCGCTTCCATGGGGCTGAAGGAAGCGGCGCGCAAGGGCGGCCTCTGCCTGCTCGAACCGATCATGAAGGTGGAAGTCACCACTCCGGAAGAGAACATGGGCGACATCATCGGCGACATCAGCTCCCGCCGCGGCGCGGTCATCCAGGTCGACACCCGCGAGAGCACCGTCCAGATCATCGCCAACACCCCGCTTTCCGAACTCTTCGGGTATGCCACGGCCATCCGCTCCCTGACGCGCGGCCGCGCCTCCTATACGATGGAACCCAACCATTTCGAACGCGTACCAACTTTTATTCAAGATAAAATCGTGGAGAAATCACAAAAATGAGCACAAAGCCCGCTCCCCGTCAGGTCCAGAAGTTCCGCATTAAGCTTCAGGCCTACGAACACCGCATCCTCGACCAGTCGGTCGCGGAAATCCTCAACACCGCCCGCCGCACCGGATCCCGCGTCGCCGGTCCGATCCCGCTGCCGACCCGGGTGGAACGTTTCACCGTCAACCGCTCTCCTCACGTGGACAAGAAGTCCATGGAGCAGTTCGAGATTCGCACGCACAAGCGGCTGATGGACATCATCGATCCTACCGCCAAGACGGTCGACGAGCTGAAGAAGCTCAGTCTCCCCGCGGGCGTGGATATTTCCATCAAGATCGGCGGCTGATTCGCAGCCGCTGAACAGGTCGGCGTCCGAACGGTTCTGGCGCTGATCGGCAATCCGGCACCAAGGTCCTTTTCCGATTGAGGACATGTGCCTGAAAGGAGAACAGCATGAAAGGTTTGATCGGAAAGAAAGTCGGGATGACCCAGCTTTACGACGACAAGGGTGTGCTGACCCCTGTGACGGTCGTTCAGGCTGGCCCGTGCGTCGTCATCGACGTGAAAAATGTGGAACGCGACGGCTATTCCGCCGTGCTTTTCGGATTTGGTTCCCGGAAAGCGAAAAATGCAGGCAAGGCAGTTGCCGGCCAGGCCGCAAAGGCCGGAGTCAAGACGACCCCGTCCATCATGAAGGAATTCCGCATTGCCGACGGTTCGAAGTTCGAGATCGGAGCCGAGATCGGCGCCGGCATCTTCGAGGAAGGTGAATATCTCGACGTCACCGGCGTGACCAAGGGACGCGGCTATCAGGGCGTCATGGTCCGCCATCATTTCAAAGGCGGCCGTGATGGACACGGCGGCGGCTGGCACAGAAAACCCGGCTCCATCGGATGCCGTGAATCCCCCGGCAACATCATCAAAGGCAAGAAAATGCCCGGCCAGCACGGCAGCGTGAAGCGCACTGTGCAGAATCTGCGCGTTGTCAAAGTCGATTCCGCGGAAAATCTGATCTTTGTAAGTGGGGCGATCCCCGGACCCAACGGCGGCACCGTACTCGTCAGAAAAGCGATCAAGAAATAATCCCAAACTTACAAGGTGACACGTTATGAATCTCGATATTCTCAATATGAAGGGCGAAAAGGTCGGAGTCTACGATCTCCCTGATGCCGCCCTCGAACTGGAGAAGGGCTCCCAGGCGGTCAAAGACACCGTCGTGTCCTTCCTCAACGCGTGCCGCGCAGGCACCGCCTCCACCAAGACCCGCGGCCAGGTTTCCGGCGGCGGCCGCAAGCCCTTCAAGCAGAAAGGCCTCGGTCGTGCCCGCAGCGGATCCTCCCGTAACGCCTCCTGGCGTCATGGCGGCGTGGCGTTCGGCCCCACCCCCCGCAGCTTTGCGACCAAGATCAACGCCAAGGTCCGCAGACTCGCCCTTCAGCGTTCGTTCTCCGAGAGCGTGAAGAATTCCGGCGTCATCGTCGTTGACGACGTCAAGTTCGAAAGCCCGAAGACGAAGGAGGCGGTCGCCGCTTTCAACGCCATCAAGGCCGCCGGCAAGATCCTCTGCGTCGTTGCCGACTACGAGGAAAACACCATCCTCGCCACCGGCAACCTCCCCGCCGTCTGCCTCATGAAGGCTTCCGCAGTCAACACCTACCAGGTCCTCTGGGCTGACATGCTCGTTTGCAGCAAGGACGCCATGGATGTGATCGTCAAGCGCATTGAGAAGGTGAGCAAATGAAATCTTCCTACGACATCATCAAGCACATCATGATGACTGAGAAGTGTACGCTTCTCAAGGATGCCAACCAGTATTCCTTCAAGGTCTGCTCCTGCGCCACGAAGACTGAGATCGCCGCCGCCGTCGAAGACATCTACGAAGGCGTGAAGGTCAAGTCCGTCAACATCATGAACTACACCGGCAAGCTCAAACGCGTCGGAAAATCCCCCGTCCGCGGTCGCCGTTCCAACTGGAAAAAAGCCGTCGTCACCCTCGCCGAGGGCACGATCGAGCTCGCATAAGGAGACACGCAAATGCCGATCAAAACTTACAAGCCCACGACGAACAACCGCCGCTACATCGGCGTCGTCGACTACTCCGCCGAGCTCACCAAGAAGGCTCCCGAGAAGGCTCTCACCAAGGGCATCCGTTCCACCGGCGCCCGCAACAACGTCGGTCGCATGACCGTCCGCTTCCGCGGCGGCGGCAACAAGCGCGCCTACCGTCAGATCGACTTCAACCGCACCAAGACCGGGCCCGCGACCGTCAAGGCCATTGAGTACGATCCGAACCGCTCCGCGTTCATCGCCCTCATCTGCTATGAAGACGGCACGAAGTCCTACATCCTCGCGCCCGTCGGCCTCAAGGTCGGTCAGGTCATCGCCTCCGGCGCCGGAGCCGAGATCAAGCCCGGAAACGCCCTCCAGCTGAAGAACATCCCCCTGGGGCTCCAGATTCACAACATCGAAATGACCCCCGGCCGCGGCGGCAAGATCGTCCGTTCCGCCGGCCAGTACGCCATCCTCCGCTCCCGCGAAGGAGACTACTGCCAGGTCAAGCTTCCCAGCGGCGAAGTCCGCATGTTCCACATCAACTGCCTCGCCACCATCGGCCAGGTGGGCAACCTCGATCATATGAATGTCTCCCTCGGCAAGGCCGGCAAAGCCCGCTACAAAGGCTTCCGCCCCCACGTCCGCGGCGTCGTCCAGAACCCGATCGACCACCCCATGGGCGGCGGCGAAGGCCGTTCCTCCGGCGGCGGTCACCCCGTATCCCCCTGGGGTCAGCTTGCCAAGGGCAAACGCACCCGTCACCCGAAGAAGCCGAGCAACAAGTTCATCGTCGAACGCAGGAGAAAGTAACCTATGGGCAGATCAATCAAAAAAGGTCCGTTTGTGGACTATCATCTGGTCGAAAAAGTCGAACGCATGGAAAAGGCCGGCGGCGCCAAGAAGCCGATCAAGACCTGGTCCCGCCGTTCCATGGTGCTCCCCGAGTTCGTCGGGTACACCTTCAACGTACACAACGGCAAGATCTTCGTTCCCGTGTTCGTCACGGAGAACATGGTCGGACACCGTTTCGGCGAATTCGCCCCGACCCGTACCTTCCACGGCCACGGCGTCATCTCCGGCAAGACGGTGTAATCCGAACCTTACCGGCTACCGTTTACGGTATTCTCCCGGGATCCCCCTCAAAAGGGACCCCGGTTTTTTTTTCCGTTTTCGGGATATCGCATGCGATGCCGCGCTCCAAGCTGATGCAGCGCCTTCAAAAAACCGGGCAATCAACTCATTATAAGTCTTATACGACCTATATGACCTATTATGCTCAGTCAACTGGAGGGGCGTTATGGGAGGAAAAAGGGAACTATTGGCGGATACGCCGCGACGCGCGGAAAGGCCGTTTCCCGCGCCGTTTCACGCAGGACGGAATTCATTGCGGACTGCGGCTTTGCACACGTTATTTGCCGCGGGAGAGCGTTTGCCGGGCATTCTACCGATTACTCGCCGGAACAGGAATCCTCGACGGCGTGGACCAGCTGGACGAGGAGGGCGTTCACCGGCACCTGAATGCCGTGTTTGCGCGCGAGCGAGACGACCGAGCCGTTGATGAAGTCGATCTCAGTGCGGCGCTTGTGGATGCGGTCCTGAAACATCGAGGAACACCCGGTACGCGTGAGGACGCAGATCTTGTGGACCAGTTCCAGAATTTCCTCGCGGTCGAAGTCGATCCCGTCGGCTTTCGCCACGGTCAGACCCTCGTCGACGATCTGGCGCACGATGTCCCAGCTGGGGCGGTCGGACTGGATGAACCCGTTCTTGACCTCGAGCAGCATGGTCAGCGGATTGATGGACATGTTCACGAGCAGCTTGCGCCAGATGAGCACGCGGACGTCGTTCGATACGGAGATATCGAGGCCGCTTTCGTCGAAAATCGAACGGATGAGCTCGACATGCGGCGAATCCTTGGCGAACGCGCCTATGATCGTCTTGCCGTCCGCGGCGTGCAGGAAACGCCCGCTGCCGAGCAGCGTGCTGTTGTGGTTCGAGGTGCCGATCACGATGCGGTCGAGCGGCACGAACTTCACGATCTCAAGGTAGTTGCCCATGCCGTTCTGAAGCGACACGACGACCGTCTTCGGGCCAATGAGCGACCGGTTCGCCTTCAGCGCGGCGTACGTCTGGTGTGCCTTCACGAAAATCAGCAGGATGTCGACCGGTTCCTGGCGTCCGTGTCCGCTGACTTTCGCGGGGACGCTGAACGGGACCTCCTCGTCGTTTTCGATCATCATGAGGCCGTTTTTGTTGATCTCGTCGACCTTCGCGGCTCTGTGGTCGAACAGCGTGAGGTTGATGTTCGGGTTTTTGCAGAGGTAGGAGGCATAGAGACAGCCCATGGCTCCTGCTCCGAGGATGACGGCGTTCAGCATGGCGGTCGGCCTTTCGCGGGGTGGTTTAGAAGAATAATATCGAAATAATGTAGCACGGAAACGCCTGTTCGTCAAGTTTTTGAGCGAAAAAGGCTTGAATCGGATAGAATCAGTGGGGCTTCTTTGCAAGAACGATTCCCTGCGTCAGCAGGATCGCGCGGTTAAGGCGTTTTGCGAGGATCTCGCCGTGTTCGGCGCAGAGCGCGACGGCGTCTTCCAGCTGAATGGGACGTTCGTCCGGGAACCGCCAGATGCCGAGTTTTTCTGCGGCGCGGCGGATGAGGCGGTAGCTGAATGTGGGCACGGGGAACGTGATGAGGACGAGTCCGCCGGGCTTCGCCAGCTCGAAATGCCGCCGGATGGCGATCTTCGTCTGCTCCTCGGAAAAATGCTCCACGAGGCCGACGCTGAACACGAGGTCGGCGGGCGGAGTGGAAGCGGCATTCAATGTGAAAAGATCGTTGCAAAGCGCTTCCGTTTCCGGGCCGGAGTGTTTCGCTTTGAACAACTCCGCACCGCGTGGATTGCTGTCGATCGCGAGATAATGCGATGCGTGAAGACGGCGCATGAGCATGCCGCAGAACGTGCTGTTGCCGCCGCCCAGCTCAATAATGCTGCCACCCGCCGGAAATCCCGCCTTCGCGAGCATCTTCACGAGGTTTCGTCCGGTGATGCGCCGCGTGAGGTGCGCCGTGATGAACGGCTTCTCGTAGTAGCGAGTCCAGTCTGTGGCGGCGTCCGGCATGGCGTTTTTTCGGGGCGGTGCTTGCGTTATCCGCCCGGTCAGAGGATGGAATCGCCCTGGCTTTCGAGCGTGCCGTCGGCGATGGCGGCGCGGATGCGTTCCATGAGGGCGATGAAGTAGTGGATGTTGTGGATCGTGAGCAGACGCGCCCCGAGGATCTCGTTCACGTTCAGCAGATGCCGGATGTAGGCGCGTGTGAAGTGCGTGCAGGCGTAGCAGTCGCAGCGCGGGTCGAGCGGAGTGAAATCCTCCGCGAAACGTCCGGCCTTGGCGGGCAGGGTGTCGCCGCCGCGCAGGAAGGCCGCCGCGTGTCGCGCCAGCCGGGTCGGCATCACGCAGTCGAACATATCGACGCCGAACTTTACGCTTTCGAGGATCTGTTTCGGGGTGCCGACGCCCATCAGGTAGCGCGGCTTGTCCTCCGGCAGGAGCGGAGCGGTGAAGGCGGTCACGTCGAACATCAGTTCTTCGGATTCGCCGACGGAAACGCCGCCGATGGCGCAACCGTCGAAGTCGAGCGAGGCGACGTGCGCGGCGGACTCGGCGCGGAGATCGTGGTACACGCTGCCCTGCACGATGCCGAACCTCAGCTGGTGGTCGTCCAGCGGCTGTTCGCGGGAGATCTCCTCCCATCGCTTGGTCATGGCGAGGGATTTCTCGGCGGCGTCGCGGGTGCAGGGGTAGGGCGTGCATTCGTCGAACGCCATCACGATGTCGGAGCCGAGGTCGCGCTGGATGCGCATGGATTCGACCGGGCCGAGGAAATGCCGCGAACCGTCGATGTGCGAAGTGAACTCGACGCCGTCCGGCTTGATCTTGCGGAGCGGGGCGAGGCTGAAGACCTGGAATCCTCCGCAGTCGGTCAGGATGGGGTGGTTCCAGTCCTCGAATTTGTGCAGGCCGCCGGCGCGCCGGATCAGTCCGGACCCCGGACGGAGCATCAGGTGGTAGGTGTTCCCGAGGATGATCCGGACGTTCAGCTCCTCCAGTTCGCGCGGGGACATCGCCTTCACCGTGGCGCGCGTGCCGACCGGCATGAAGATCGGGGTGGGAATCGAACCGTGAACGGTCTCCAGCACGCCGAGGCGGGCATGCGACGCTTCGGAACGCCGCTTGACTGTGAAGCAGCCGCGGCTCATGGACGGATGAACATCCCGTTCAGCACGCCCTGCACAGTCGCCGCGTTCACGCCGAGCGCGCGGGCGATCTCGGCTGCGAAGAACGGCGTGGCGCCGGGAGCCTTGCCCGTGATGATGTTGCCGTCGCGCTCGACGAGCTTGCCGGTGTACGTGAGGCCGGGGCGCGTGCTGAGCTTTTCGCTGCCGGGGTAGCCGGTCACGGTCTTGCCGTCCAGCACGCCGAACGCGTGGAGCGCGATCGGGGCGGCGCAGATTGCGGCGGCGATCTTGCCCTTCGCGACGGCCTCGCGCACCATCGCGCCGAGCGCTTCGCAGTTCATCAGGTTGGTCGCACCGGGCAGGCCGCCGGGCAGGATGATGGCGTCCGCGTCGGAGCCGGGCGTGTGCTCCAGGAACATGTCCGGGGCGACTCGGATGTCGTGCGCGCCGGAGACGATGGAGCCTGAGATGCCGGCGAGCATGGTCATGACGCCGCAGCGGTTGAGAATGTCGGCGGTTCCGAGCGCTTCGATCTCCTCGAAGCCTTCGGCGAGAACTACAATAGCCTGTTTCATGGCGTGGGCCCCCTGTGTTTGATGTTCAAAAATGCGTCCTTCTTAATATAGCGCTCGGGCGGGCGGAATACAATCATGTTTTTTCAAGATTTGGCTTGCATATTCGCCTGAATACGGGTAAATTAACTTGTTGTTCTAATTTGAAAGGCGGAATCATGACCGAAACGATTCACGACGACGGACTTCGGGGCTTCCTGTCCTACCTGGCGGCGGAGCGAAACGCGTCCGAACACACCTGCTCGTCCTATGCGCTGGATATTCGCCAATGCGCGCAGATATGCCTGAATGCCGACCCGTTCGAGGGAACGGCGGACTGGGCGGCGCTGAGCGTGTACGACGCGCGGGATTTCGTGGCGTCGCTGAGCACGGACGACCTGGCGCGCAGCTCCATCATGCGCAAGCTCTCCGCCATGCGGTCGTTCTACCGCTACCTGATCCGCGAAAACCGCGCGACCTCGAATCCGTTCATCGGCCAGGCCTCCCCGCGCCGTCCGAAGCTCCTCCCGAAATACATGACCGTGGACGAAGTCGGACGCCTTCTCTCCGCGCCGAAAGCCGTTTGGGCCGATCATGCCGAGCTCGGCCTCGCGAAAACGCCCGAAGCCGCGGCGTTCGCCGCCGCGCGAGACGCCGCCGTGCTTGAGGTGATCTACTCCGGCGGACTCCGCATCAGCGAGGCGCTCGGTCTGAACTTCGGCGACGTCGACGCTTTTTCCGGCGTGATGAAGATACGCGGCAAAGGCAAGAAGGAACGCCTCTGCGCCCTCGGCGGACCTGCCCAGCGCGCGCTTCGCGCCTACCTCAAACTGCGGCGCACTCTTTCCTCCGACCAGTCGCCGCGCGCCGCCATTTTCCTGAACCAGCTCGGCGGACGCCTCACCGCGCGTTCGTTCCAGCGGTTTTTCAAGCTCTATCTCGCGCAGGCGGAACTTCCGCCCGATCTGACCCCGCACAAACTCCGCCATTCGTTCGCCACGCATCTGCTGGACGCGGGCGCGGACCTGCGGAGCGTCCAGGCGTTGCTCGGACACGAGAACCTCAGCACCACGCAGATATACACGCACGTCAGCACGGAACACATGAAGAGGATCTATGAAAAAGCGCATCCGCACGCCTGATCCCGCCAGTGTTTCCGCCGGGGAAAAATCTTCCTGCCCGAGGAAACGCGCTTGCGCCAATGCGCTGTGGCGCACTGCGGAGCTTTTCGCCTGTCTGCTGACCGCGCTCATGCCGATCAAGTTTGCGTCGTTCGTGAGCGCGCCCGAGGGCGGGGCGCTGTACTGGAGCGATCCGCTTTCCCTGGTCTTCATCGCGTGGCCGCTCCCGGTCTTCATGATGACGACGCCTTGTCTGCTCTGCCTGACCGTGATTGCCGCGCTGTATCGCAAAGAAATGACGTTCCGCCCGCCGCTCCTGAAATACGGCGCGCTGTGGCTGGTCCTCGGCGGCGTGAGCTATCTGGGATTGGCGGACGCCTCGTGCATGGGGTATCCGCCGCAGATGATCGCTCACACGCTTTCCCTGGCGTGCTATGCGCTGTCGCTCTCGATCCTGCTGGCCGGGAACGACCGATTCGCGCGGATGCTGACCGGATCGCTGGTCCTCGGCGGCGTGCTGTCGCTCTGTTCCGGCATGGACCAGTACTGGCGCGGGTTCGACGCTCTGCGCGAACACGTCAGGAAGCAGTCCGAGGCCGCCGGCCGCAATATCGCCGCGGAAGGGATGGCGATCCGCATCCGGGAGGGGCGCGTCCAGGCCGACTTCAATTCCTGCAACGTCTACGGCGCATACCTCGCCGCGCTTTTGCCGTTCCTCACGGCTCTCTTCTGGCGGTTCGGCAACGAACGCGTCTCGCCGCCGAAGCTCTCCCGGCGCCTGTTCGGCGGCCTCGTGTTCGCCGCGACGTTTTTCCTGCTCGTGAAGACGGACAGCCGCGGCGCGGTGTTCTCCCTGCTCGTCGCGGGCGCGGCTGTGTTCTTCTTCTCCCGTCTGCCGCGCAAGTGGAAACTCGCGGGCGTGGGGCTGCTGCTCCTCGGCGTCGCCGGGCTTGTCTATATGGTTGTGTCCGGGCGCGGCGCGCTGTCGATGTTCGTGCGCTTCGATTACGCACAGGCGGCGGCGCGAATGATGTTCCGACATCCGCTGACGGGAACCGGCTGGGGCGACTTCCTGCACGATTATTCGATCTTACGTCTGTGGCGCGACAAGGAAGCGGCGCATTCGCCTCATAACATGGTGATGCTGTTCGGATCGCAGTGCGGAATCGCGGGGGCCCTCGCCACGCTTGCCGCGCTCGCGTATCCCGTGGTCGCCGCATGCCGCCAGGTGCGGCGGACCGACTGGCGAAATAAGGCGGACTTCTTCGCCCTCGTTCCGGCGATTTCCTGCCTGATCCTCTCCGCCGGAACGTTGCTCGACATCGGATTCGAGACGACCGCGTACGCAGGCGTCCTGATCGCGTTCTCCCTGCTCGCGCTGAACCGGGATGCGTCCGCGCCCGCCGAACCGCTGGCCGATTCCTGCAGACCGCGCCTTTGCCGGAGCGTCGCTTTCCTGCTTGGGGCCTTTTGCGGCCTTTCATTCTTCGAAGCGGAAGAGTTTTTCCAGGCGGAAAAGACCTATTCGCTGTTGATCGCCGAACTCAATCCCGAATACTCGTTCGAACACCAGAACGATCCGGGTTATGTGCCGTCGTACGACCGCGTAAGGAGCTTGCTTCAGGCGTCGATCAATGAGGCTCCACGGTCGCCGTTCCACTGGAACGCCGCCGCGGACTACATGTATATGACCGGGCGGATGGACGAAGCCATGGTGTGCATTGATCGTGTCATTGCACTTGATCCACTTCAGTCGTCGCACTATGTCAAGCGCGCCCGGTTCCGTTACGGCTGGACCCTGATGTCGGTGCGCGCCGCGCTCCTGGGCGAGGCAAGAGCAACCGAGATTTCCTTGAGCCCGGACGAACGGCGCGACCTCGCGACAGCGCGGCGTCTCGCCCCGAAAAACCCCGAACTTGACCGGCCCGACGCGGACATCTGCCGCGCGGCCTTTATTCGAAAGGAACCACAACCATGAAAAGCGCCTGGGAACTCGCACTCGAACGAAGCGGCGGAGCGCTGCGGGAACTCTCACCCGAGAAAAAGGAAAAGATCGCCGAACTGGAACGCGCCGCGCAGGCGAAGATCGCCGCCGCGAAGATCACCGCCGAGCATAAGCTCGCCGCGATGACCGATCCCGACGAGATCGACAAATTGAAGGAAGGGCTCGTCAACGAGATCCGTTCCATCGAGGAATCGCTCGCCCGTAAAAAAGAGGCCGTGCGCGCCGAATGAAGCTTTACTTCGACAACGCCGCCGCGGTTCCCGTCCGTCCGGTCACCATGGCGCGCCTCGCCGCGCTCGCGCAGGACTATTCCGCCAATCAGGAGGCGTCCGGCGCGGCCGCCGAGGCCGTACGCGCGGCTTTGTCGACCGCGGAACACCGTCTGCTGAACGCCGTCTGCGGTTCGAAGGCGCAGGAACGCTCCGTGTTGTGGACGAACACCGGAACCGATGCCGTCCGCGCCGCCGTTATGGCGTTCCTGCTGACCCCGGAGAAGCACGGAGAAGTCCTGTTCACCGACGGCGAACACGCGAGCATCCCGCCCGCGCTCGACATGCTCCCGGCTTCCTGCCCGCGCAACCGCGTGAAACTGCTCCGCGGCGGCCGCATCGACCTCGTCGACCTCTCCCAGAAACTCAGCGAACGCACGCGTCTCGTGGCGTTCCACTGGGTGCAGAGCGAGACCGGCGTGATCCAGGACCTCGCCGCCGTGCGTTCCATGGTCAAATCCATCGCGCCGCAGGCGAGCCTGCTCGTCGACGCCATCCAGGGGGCGGGCAAGCTTCCGTTCGATTTCGATGCCGTCCAACCTGAATTCTTCCTCGTCTCCGGGCAGAAATTCGGTCTGCCGTCCGGCGCGGCCGTGCTGTACGGCGACGAGTTCCGGTCCGCCATGAAGAAACTCCGCGCGGAACGCCACGCGGTCGGACGCGTGCCGCCGCCGTTCTGCCTGCTTCTGGCGGAAACGCTCGGCGGACGCCTGGCGACGATGAGCGGCGACCTGGACTACATCCGCGGTCTGAAGGAAAGATTTCTCGCCGAACTGAAGGATGCCCTGCCCGACGGCTGCTGGCGCGAGACGGTTCCCGCCTCGAACGCCTCCCCGTACATCGTTCATCTGTTGTTTTCCGGCGGCGCGCAGACGTATCAGGGCGCGATCCTCACGCGCATCATGGCGAAATTCGGCGCGTCGATCGCCTCCGGCAGTGCGTGCGACGCCGAGACCGGAACGCCCTCGCGCGTGCTGACCGCGATGGGGTTGAGCCGCGACGAGGCGTATTCGGCGGTTCGCGTGTCGTTCTTCGACCACAATACGCCGGACGAGGCCGCCGAACTGGCGCACCTGCTGGCGCGCGCAGTCCGGGAATATTGATTTTGCGGTAAAACCTGCTCAGAAAACGGCTTTCGCCGCCGCGATCAGCGACGGCAGGATTTTCGGCAGATCTCCGGCGCCGACGATTGCCGCGACGTCGCCCGCTTTCAGCTCAAGTCCGGCCTGCGCGCCCATGTCGTTCCAGTTCCCCGCGAGCGCGGTTCCGCCGACCGCCGCCGCGAGGTCTTTCGAGGTATATTTCCCGCTTCCCGTCCAGGCGGCGAAGACCGGCGTGACGAACACGCGGTCCGCTTTCTTCAGTTCGACTTTGAACTCGTCGAAATAGCGTTCGAGCCGCGCATAACGGTGCGGCTGGAAGATCACGACGAGGCGACGCCCGGGGTAGAGTTCGCGCAGGGAACGGATGCTTTCGCGGAGCTCGGTCGGATGGTGCGCGTAGTCCTCGATGACCGTGGCCGCGCCGTTGAACCGGACGGAGAGACGGCGTTCGACTCCGGGGAAATTGCGGAGCGTCAGCTCTGCCGGAGCCGGATCGAATCCGAGCAGTTCGGCGGCCTTGACCGCGATCATGCCGTCCAGCCGTTGGAAATGCCCGAATCCGGGCAGAAAATCGTCCGGCATGTCATTGAGGTCGAGCCGGACCGCGTGCGGATGCCCTTCGAACAGTCTGTCGGTCTCCTCCGAGGTGCAGTAGAGCAGCGTTTCCGACTGCTCCGCGAACGCCTTGAAATTGCGTTCCAGCGCCTCGAATCCGCCAAGGCTCCACGCGTGGTCGTCCTCCACGTTCGTGACGATCCCGAGGTGCGGATGCAGCAGCGCGTGCGTGCCGTCGCTTTCGTCCGCCTCGGTGACGAATAGGTCGCCGTCGCCCGCCGCGCCCGCGCTTTCCCAACCCGTGACAGTTCCTCCGATCATGCAGCCGGGATTTGCGCCGAGTTCGCGGAGCAGCCACGCCAGCATGGCGCTTACGCTCGTTTTGCCGTGCGATCCACTGACCGCCACAGGCCGCCTGTACGAATCCGCCACGACCGCGAGCGCTTCGCCCCGTCTCAGAACGGGCAATCCGCGTCGCATGGCCTCCGCGACTTCCGGGTTCTCCGGCCCCGCCGCCGACGTCCGCACGACCAAGAGCCCGTTGTCCGCCGGGAGGTTATCGACGCGGTGTCCGGCGGGTGCGATGTGCGCGCCATGTTTGCGGAGCGTTGCAGCGGCGGCGTTGTCGAGCAGGTCGGACCCGGAGACGCGGAATCCTTTTTCGAGGAGGATCCGGGCGAGGGGGGCGCAGCCCGCGCCGCAGCAGCCGATGATGTGGACCGACCGGAAGCCGGAAAGCGGAGGAAGCGACATGGACGGATTATGGTTCGGAATAGTTGAAAAGCCGGGAAAAACGAATCAAAAAACAAATAAAAATAACAGCGGAAAAGGGAAAAATCAAGCAACAAGGATGAAAAGCGGGAAAAAAACGCAAACATGAGTTTGAAAGACATGGATTTTCCTTGATATTTTCTCTTTAATGTGATATATTAAACGTTTATAATCTTTTTGCCACGATGGTCCGGCGCGGTGCCGGGCAGGGATGGCGAACGTCGTAAGGAGACGCCCATGAGAAAGATACAGATCGTCGACGTGTCGCTGCGCGAACAAGCCGCGTGCAACGGCAGTTCCTTGAGTTTTAAGGAAAAGATCGAGGTGGCGCGCCAGCTTGACAAGCTGAACGTGGATGCCATTGAAACGGCTCCGATCGTGAACGGGAAAAATGACATTGTTTTCCTTCACACGCTTGCTCCCCTTATGACTCGCTGCATTCTTGCCTGCCCGGTCGGCCTTGATCCGGATCTTCTTCCGGATACCTGGGAGGCTCTTCGCGTCGCGAAACACCCGCGTTTGAACGTGATCGCGCCCGTTTCGACGGTCCAGATGGAGTACCAATTCCACAAGAAGCCGCCGGTCGTGCTTGACATGATCCGCGCTCAGGTCAAGGCCTGCCGCGAACTCTGCGAAGACGTCGAGCTGACGCTTCACGACGCCACACGCGCCGAGACCGAGTTCCTGGCGCAGACCGTCCGCGTCGGCATCGAAGCTGGGGCGGGCGTCATTACCGTGTGCGACACGGCGGGCGTCATGCTGCCCGACGAGTTCAACAAGTTCGTCGCCGCGCTGAACGAAGCCGTGCCCGAACTCGCGAACGTGACGCTGTCGTTCGAGTATTCCAATGCCCTGCACATGGCCGCGGCGTGCATTTTCGCGAGCGTGAACACCGGATTCGGCCAGGTCAAGACCACTTGCGCGGGCATGAACGAACCAAGCCTCCGCAGCATCGCGCACGTTTTCCGCGCGAAGGGCGACGCCCTCGGAGTGTCCTGCGGCCTCAACATGACCGTGGTGGAGAAGTCTTACGAGCAGATCCGCCAGATTCTGAGCGGACGCGCCGAGCAGGACGAATACGCCGAAGCTCCTGCGCCCGTTTCCGGCGAGGTCAGTTTCGCCCTTTCCAATTCCGATTCCCGCGAAGCAGTCGCGGACGCCGCCCGCCAGATGGGCTACGACCTTGACTCCACGGCGCTGGATTCCGTATACGAGTCCGTTCAGCGCATTGCGCAGAAGAAGATGGATACGGTCGGACCGAAAGAGCTTGAAGCCATCATCGGCACGGTCTCGCTTCAGGTTCCGCCCACCTACAACCTCAAGTCATTTGTCATTACCTCCGGCAACGAGATTACGTCCTACGCCCATGTCATCCTCGAACGCGGCGGCGTGGAGGTGAAGGGGCATGGAACCGGAGACGGTCCGATCGACGCCGCGTTCCTCGCCCTCGAGGAGATCATCGGACAGCACATCGAGCTGGACGATTTCCAGATCCAGTCCGTGACCGGCAGCGCGTCCGCCATGGGAACAACCATCGTGAAGCTCCGTTATGAGAACAAGGTATATGCGGGCAAAGGCGTCTCCACCGACGTCGTCGGCGCCGGCATCCGCGCGTATATCGACGCCGTGAACAAGATCTGTTACGAGGCAGGTGTCAAATGAAGCTGTCGTTCTCGACCAATCGTTGGGAATCCTACAGTTTCGACGATTTCGTGCGCATCGCCCGCGAATACAGGTTCAACGGGATCGAGATCCACAATGTCAACACGCCGAAACTCAGGAACGAATTCCGGCCGGAACGCCTCGCCGGCGTCCAGCATAAACTCCGCAACTACGATCTGCGCATTTCCTGCCTCGACCTCGTGAACGACATCGCCGCGAAGCCGGATGAGGCGTTCGACGAGCTCAAGCGCTGTCTGGAGACCGCCCGCCGTCTTCATGTGCCGTACATCCGCCTGAAAGCAGGCGGAAACACGCCCGGCGACGACATTGCCGCCCGTGCGTTCATCGCCCGCGCCCTCCCGCTTGCCGAACAGGCCCGCGTGGTTCTGCTCGTGGAGACGGTCGGATATTACGCCGACACGCTGAAGCTCGGCGACCTGCTCGCAAGCTTCATGACGGACAACCTCGCCGCGCTGTGGGACCTGCACTATCCCTACCGCGTCTGCGGCGAAACGCCCGAAACCACGGTCAAGAACCTGGGCGCGTATATCTGCCACGTCCATCTGAAGGACTCCGAAAGCGCCGAGGTTCACGCGATTGTCGGCGAAGGTTCGCTCCCGCTCGACCGCGTGATGAATGCGCTTCGTTCCGTGAACTACGACGGGTTCATCTCCATTGAGTGGGACCCGAAGTGGGAGGCCGAGATCAGCTCGCCTGACGTGATCTTCGCGCAGTTCGTGAGCTACATGAGCCGGTTCGAACTGGCCCGCGCCAAGCCGACTCTCTATGAAAACAACCGCCGCACCGGAAAATTCATCTGGAAGAAGGACGTCCTGATCGAAAAGACGTTCTCCCAGGTGCTGGACGCCATGGTCCGCGAATTCCCCGACCAGTATGCCTTCAAATACACCACGCTCGACTACACGCGCACATACTCCGAGTTTCGCAACGACGTGGACGTTTTCGCCAGGACGCTGATCGCCCTCGGCGTGAAGCCCGGCGCGAAAGTCGCGATCTGGGCGACGAACGTGCCGCAGTGGTACATCACGTTCTGGGCCGCCACGAAGATCGGCGCGGCCCTGGTCACGGTGAACACCGCGTACAAGATACAGGAGGCGGAATACCTGCTGCGCCAGTCGGACACCCACACGCTGGTGATGATCGAAGGCTACCGGGATTCCGACTACGCGGGCATCATGAATGAACTTTGCCCCGAACTCGCGCAGACGAAGACGGGCGAGCCGCTCCACGCCAAACGCCTGCCCTTCCTCCGCAACATCATCACGGTCGGATTCCGGCAGCCCGGAAGCCTGACCTGGGAGGAATCCCTGGAATGCTCCCACAAGGTGCCGATGGAGGAGCTCCGCCGCCGCGCCGACGCCGTGGACATCCACGACGTGTGCAACATGCAGTACACCTCCGGCACCACCGGATTCCCCAAGGGCGTGATGCTGACGCACTACAACGTGGTGAACAACGGCAAGTGCATCGGCGACAGCATGGACCTCTCCACAGCGGACCGCATGATGGTCCAGGTGCCGATGTTCCACTGCTTCGGCATGGTGCTGGCGATGACCGCGTCCATGACGCACGGAACCACGCTGTGCCCGCTGCCTTATTTCTCCCCGAAATCCGCCCTCGCGTGCATCAACCAGGAGAAGATCACCGCCTTCCACGGTGTGCCCACGATGTTCATCGCCATGCTGGAGCACCCCGACTTCCCGAAGACGGATTTCTCCTACATGCGCACGGGCATCATGGCCGGTTCGCCGTGCCCGGTGGCCGTCATGCAGGACGTCGTGAACAAGATGAACATGACCGAGATCGTGATCGTGTACGGTCAGACCGAGGCGTCGCCCGGCTGCACCATGAGCCGCACGAACGACCCGCTGGATGTACGCGTCGAGACCGTCGGCTGCGCCATGCCGGAGATCGAATGCCGCATCGTGGATCCCGCGACCGGGAAGGACCTTCCGGACAACGTTCCCGGCGAATTCCTGGCCCGCGGTTACAACATTATGAAGGGCTACTACAAGATGCCGCTCGAGACCGCCGCCGCCATCGACGCCGACGGCTGGCTTCACACCGGCGACCTGGCGCTCCGCACGCCCGAGGGCAACTACCGCATCACCGGCCGCCTGAAGGACATGATCATCCGCGGCGGCGAGAACATCTACCCGAAGGAGATTGAGGAGTTCATCTACACGCACCCGAAAGTCTCCGACGTGCAGGTGATCGGCATCCCGGACGAGCAGTACGGCGAGGAGATCGTGGCATGCGTGATCCTGAAGGAAGGCGAAACCATGACCGAGGAGGAGATGAAGGATTTCGTGCGTTCGCACATGGCGAAGTACAAGGTTCCGCGCTACGTCGACTTCGTAAAGGAGTTCCCCATGAACGCCGCCGGCAAAATCCTCAAGTACAAGATGCGCGAGGACGCCGTGAACCGCCTCAAGATCAAGAAGGTCGACGGCATCGTCGCCGAGTGACCCCTTCCCGCCGCGCACGGCGGCGTTTCCCGGCGGCGGCCAGCGCGCTTCCGCCGGGATTCCCTTTCACGCGCGCGCCTTGAAAACGATTTGAAATTGAACTGACACCGAACAAGGAGACCCGATCCGATGAGTTCCGCGAAACAGTTTGTCACGATGGACGGCAACGAGGCGTGCGCCTACGCCGCATACGCGTTTTCCGAAGTCGCCGCCATCTACCCGATCACCCCGTCCTCCCCGATGGCCGGAAAAACCGACGAATGGGCGGCGAAAGGCCGCAAGAACGTGTTCGGTCAGACCGTGACGCTCGTGGAAATGCAGTCCGAGGCGGGCGCGATCGGCGCGATCCACGGCTCGCTCGAGGCGGGCGCGCTATCCACGTCCTTCACCTCGTCCCAGGGGCTCATGCTCATGATTCCGGTCATGCACCGCATCTCCGGCGAACGCCTCCCCGGCGTCCTGCACGTGGCCTCCCGCACGGTCGGCACGCACGCGCTGTCGATCTTCGGAGACCATTCGGACGTGATGAACTGCCGTCAGACCGGATTCGCGATGCTGTCCAGCGCGAATGCGCAGGAAGTAATGGACCTCGCGCCCGTGGCGCACCTCGCCGCGATCGAAGGACTGATCCCGTTCCTGCATTTCTTCGATGGCTTTCGCACCTCGCATGAACTTTCCAAGGTCGAGCCGATCGACTACGCCGACCTGAAGCCGCTCGTCGATATGAAGGCGCTCGAGGCGTTCCGCGCTCACGCCTTGAACCCGGAGCATCCGATGCTCCGCGCCACCGTGCAGAACCCGGACATCTTCTTCCAGGTGCGCGAGGCGAACAACCCGTTCTACGACGCGCTCCCCGGCATCGTGCAGTCCTGCATGGACAGGATCGCGTCCGTTACGGGCCGTCAATACCACCTCTTCGACTACTACGGCGCGCCCGACGCCGAATACGTCGTCGTCGCCATGGGCTCCGTCTCCGGCGCAGTCCGCGAGACCGTCGACTGGCTGAACGCCCGCGGCGGAAAGACGGGGTTCCTCCAGGTCCACCTGTACCGGCCGTTCTCCGCGAAGCGCTTCCTCGCCGCGCTGCCCGCCTCGGTCAAACGCATTGCCGTGCTCGACCGCTGCAAGGAAATGGGCGCGGCTGGCGATCCGCTGTATCTGGACGTGCGGTCCGTGCTGGCCGAGGCGAAGCATCCCGCCGCGCTCTCCGTGTACGGCGGCCGCTACGGTCTCTCCTCGAAGGACACCGACCCGGCGCAGATCGAAGCCGTCTTCCGCAACCTCGCCGCAGAAAAGCCGATGAACAGCTTCACCATCGGCATCGCGGACGATGTGACGCACCGTTCGCTCCCGGTCGGAGCCCCGCTCTATCCCGACGACGAACACATCGTCTGCTGCAAGTTCTGGGGCCTCGGCTCCGACGGCACGGTCGGCGCGAACAAGAACACGGTCAACATCATCAACGCCCACACATCGAAGTACGCCCAGGCGTATTTCGAGTACGACGCGAAGAAGTCGTTCGGCGTGACCAAGTCGCATCTCCGGTTCGGCGACAGTCCGATCCGCTCCTCCTACTATGTAAAAGCCGCCGACTTCATCGGCTGCCACAACGCCACTTACATCTCCAAGTACGACGTCGCGGGCGAACTCAAGCCGAACGGAACTCTTCTGCTGAACTGCCCGTGGACGCCCGCCGAGCTCGACGAAAAGCTCCCGGCTCATGTGAAGCGCACGCTCGCCGAACGCCACGCGAAGCTCTACCTCATCGACGCCGTCGCCATCGCGGAGCGTCTCGGCCTCGGCAGCCACATCAACATGGTCCTGCAGGCCGCGTTCTTCCGCCTCGCGAACGTCATCCCCGTGGACGACGCCGTCGGGTTCATGAAGGCCGCCGCGAAGAAGACGTATTTCGCCAAGGGCGACGACGTGGTGAACCGCAACCTCGCCGCCATCGACGAGGGCGTGAAGAATGTTGTCGAAGCGCCCGTGCCGGAGTCCTGGCGGAACGCCGCCGATCCCGCGCCCGCCGCGCGGCCCGGCTTGCCCGCCGTCGTCACGAACTTGCTCGAGCCGATCAACGCCCAGAAGGGCGACGACCTGCCCGTGAGCGCGTTCAAAGGCTACGAGGACGGCGTGATCGACATGGGCCTGACCGCCTACGAGAAACGCGACATTGCGGTCCATGTGCCCGTCTGGAACCCCGCGAAGTGCTTCCAGTGCAACAGATGCGCGTTCGCCTGCCCGCATGCCGTGGTGCGCCCGTATCTGCTGACCGAGGCGGAAGCCGCCGCAGCGCCCGCCCCGCTCCGCACGATACCCGCCGCCGGCAAGCCCGGCTATGTCTACACGCTCCAGATCAGCGCGGCCGACTGCACCGGATGCGGCGTCTGCGCGTCCGTCTGCCCGGCGAAGGACAAGGCGCTTGCCATGACCCCGAACGCCGAGACCGACCACGATCTGGCGAACTGGAATTACCTGCTGTCGCTCCCCGCCAAGTCCGACGTCTTCAACCCCTACACGGTCAAGGGCAGCCAGTTCCGCCGCCCGCTCCTCGAGTTCTCCGCCGCATGCGCAGGCTGCGGCGAAACGCCCTACGCCAAGCTGCTGACCCAGCTCTTCGGAGACCGCGTGTACTGGGCGAACGCCACCGGGTGTTCGCAGGCGTGGGGTTCGCCCATGCCCGGCATCCCGTACACGGTCAATCAGCGCGGATTCGGCCCGGCGTGGACCAATTCGCTGTTCGAGAACAACGCCGAGTTCGCGCTCGGCATGCTGCTTTCCTCGAAGAAACAGCGCGAGATGCAGGTCATCCGCGTGAAGGCTCTGCTCGAAAAGGCCGTGCCCGAGTCCGTAAAAAACGCGCTTCAGGCGTGGCTTGACGCGTTCGACGATTTCGACGCCTCGCGCACGGCGACCGACGCCCTCTGCGCCGCGCTCGAATCCGCCCGCGCCGGACTCGCGGCCGACAAGGAGGTTTCCGAACTTGCCGAAGGAATCCTCCTGCACCGCGACCAGCTCGCCAAGAAGACGTTCTGGATGTACGGCGGCGACGGCTGGGCGTACGATATCGGATTCGGCGGCCTCGACCACGTGATCGCCAGCGGCGAGAACATCAACGCCTTGATCGTGGACACCGAGGTCTACTCGAACACCGGCGGCCAGTCTTCCAAGGCCACGCAGATCGGCGCGGTGGCGCAGTTCGCCAGCTCCGGCAAGCGCAGCCCGAAGAAGGACCTCGGACGCATCTTCATGACCTACGGCAACGTCTACGTCGCGTCCGTCGCGATGGGCGCCGACCCGAACCAGCTCATGAAGGCGCTCCAGGAGGCCGAAGCGTTCCCCGGACCGTCCGTCGTGATCGCCTACGCCCCCTGCATGACACACGGCCTGAAGTGCGGCATGTGCAACGTCCAGCAGGAGATGAAGGCCGCCGTCGACGCCGGGTACTGGTTCCTCTACCGCTACAATCCGTCGAAGGAGAAGCCCTTCACGCTGGATTCCCCGGCCCCGACCAAAGACTACCGCGACTTTCTCAAGGGCGAAGTCCGCTTCGCCGCGCTCGAACGCACCTTCCCCGAGAACGCCGCCACGCTCTTCGAGACTGGCAGACAGCTCGCCGCGAAGAAGTACGCCGAGTACAAGAAACTCGAAGACAACCAGTGATCTGAGTTCCGCAACTCTGGAGGGGGAAAGGGTGATCATCAATACCGGAGGCAGGACCGACACGGTCCAGTATTTCACGGACTGGCTGCTGAACCGGTTCGCGGAGGGCTATGTCCTGTCCCGGAATCCGCTCTTCCCGGACAAGGTCACGCGCTGGGAACTGAATCCCGAGGTCGTCGACTGCGTGGTGTTCTGTTCGAAGAACTACCGCCCGATCCTGCCGCGCCTCCGCGAGATCACGGACCGCTTCCGCACGTATTGTTTCTACACGATCACGGCGTACGGACGCGACGTGGAGCCGGGCGTGCCGCCGATTGCGGAAAGCATGGACACGCTCGCCGAACTCGCCTCGATCGTCGGGCGAAACCGCGTCGCGTGGCGCTATGACCCCGTCCTGCTCACTAAGACCTACGCCATCGAACGCCACAAGGACACGTTCGCGCGCATGGCGGAACGCCTCGCGCCGCACATAGACCGCTGCGTCTTCAGTTTCGTGGAGATGTACAGGAAGGTCGAATCGAACATGCCGGAGCTGGTCCCGCTGAACGACGCCTACCGGAACGAACTGGCGGAATCACTCGGCGCGACCGCCGCGCGGTTCGGATTCCCGATCCAGACCTGCGGCACGGACGGCGATTTCTCGCGCTTCGGCATCAGGTCCTCCGGCTGCATGACGCTCGATATCCTCGGCCGCGCCAACGGCGTGCAGTTCCGCAAGCTTAAACACAAGGGCATCCGCGCGGGCTGCCACTGCATTGAAACGCACGACATCGGCGCGTACGACACCTGCCTCAACGGCTGCAAATACTGTTACGCCAACCGGAATCCGCGCAAGGCGTTCGAGAATTTCAAATACCACGACCCGAAGTCTTCGCTCCTGCTCGGACACCTCAAGCCCGACGATACCGTCACGCCCGGCGCGCAGAAATCCTACCTCGCGTCCGCTTTCTCCGCCCGAAAAAAAACCGACGATCCCTCCGCCGCCCAGCCCGACCTCTTCTGAGTTGGCCGTGGCGCGACTGCTTTTCATTTGACTTTTCCCAACTCAGGCGATATAGTATCCGCATGACTGCCGCCTTTTGCAAGACCAACAACAAGGAAAGACTGTCCGCATGCCGGCCGACAAACGGAAACTGAAGTTCATTTTCCTCATCTGTCTGGGGTTTCCCTGCCTGTTTGTCCTCTTCTTCCTGCTTGGCAGCGGATTCCTCTGGTCGGATATCTACGGGGTCGTCGTGGACGAGGACGGCAAACCGCTTGACAACGTCGAACTCCTGATTTCGTATCGTGTGGAGCCGTCGGTGATCCAGGGCGTTCTCGGCGGCCACGATCCCTTCAACGATCCGTACTGGAACAGCCGGTCTGACCTCGAAAAAAAGATCGTCAGCGGGAAATTCCGCGTGCCGGTCAAACGCCTGTTCAAGGGCGGCCGCGTGGACACTCTGAGCTTCAACAAAGAAGGATATATCCGGGAAGGATACAATTCCAGGACGAACTCGAACTGGCGCGGCATGCGGGTCGTGCTGAGGCGGCCGCCTCCGGAGCCGCCCAGAGTCCGCGAGATCAAACGCCTCGAACTCGGCCGGCTGGAATACAGCCTGAGAATGCAGCGGCGGAGCAGGATCCTTCTCCCGAAGATCGACCGGAAGGAGTGGAACCTGGGAGATATGATGCTTCCGTTCGACCGTCCGTTCGGTGCGGACTGGAATTATCTGGAACTTGACTTCAAACGCGACGAACGCGGCGGGATCGTGTTCCGGGAGTTCCCCGGCGTCCTCAATTCCAAAGGCGAGACCGTAAAATACCCGGCGGCCTTTGTCATCCGGCTCCTTTCCGACGACCCGGACGACGGCATGATCCCGGTCGGCGAGGGGGAATCCCTGGCGGAAAGGACGCATTACGACGGCGTACACTGGACCACGCATCCCCCGGAATACCAGCAGATCTTCGAGGACGGCAAAACCGCCCGCAGCCGCCTGATGGACGATCTGACGGTCGCCCCGGAGGACGGATACACGCGCAGGGAGATCGAGATCCCCGTCGAGGAAATGGTCCGCATCTGGAACCGGGTGGTGTATGCAGGGTCGCCCCCGGTGCAGGAAGCGTCCTGGTATCCGGCATACCGGTGCGCGCTCATTCGGGTCGGAGGCCGCTACGGGAAGTTCTTCCTGCATTTCGCCGGTTCGAGGCCGGAGCGCGTCGACTATTTCGGAAACGGAGAGGAATTCGGCATATCCTTTGACTGTGAAGTCTGCCTGAATCCGAGGGTGGGAAACCGGAATCTGACGGAATACGGCGGCACGGTCCGCCGCAGAGACTCCTCCCGTCCGCAGCCGGAAGACAAGTGGAACCGGCGCTCCCGCCGATAATACGCCGTAGGAAACGAAGACTCATATTCAAGGCGGAATAAACCGTGAAATACCCCGGAGCCGGGTTCGGATTCCGGCGGCGTTGCGTTAGGTATCGGCATCCGCTTTCCCGATTCGGCAAAATGATCAAAAAATGTATGCTTTTCTTTGAAAAAGGAATAGCATAATTTCGTTGCTATAGTATATTAAGTGTTGACGGGAGACATTTTCCGCCGCCGGAGGATGCCGCGCGCGCCTCGAAACGCGCCGCACCAACGTTTGCAGACCGAATTGACATCAAACTCATTTTCCATACCATCCAACCACGCATGAATCAGGAGAACCAAGACATGAAACATGCAGCAGTCTTTGCCGCCGCCGCGATCTGCGCGGCCGCCGCGGCCGCAGCCGTGAGTTGCGCCACGAGCGACGACCAGCCCGCCGCCGTGAGTTGCGCCACGAGCGACGACCAGCCCGCCGCCACCCCCGGAAAACTGACGTTCTATCCGTCCGCCGCGACGGACCTCGAGGACGGCCCGATGGCGGACCGCAGGAAAGTCAACGAAGTCTTCCTGACGGAAACGCTGAACCCCGACGCCCTGCTGTCGAAATTCCTGACCGTGGCGGGACTTGAGGCGAAGGCGCGCCCGTACGGCGGCTGGGAAGCGCGCGACATCGCGGGCCATTCTCTGGGCCATTATCTCTCCGCGCTCGGCATGGCGTACGCGCACGGCGGCAACAAGAAGGCGAAGGAACGCTCCGACTATATCGTCGACGAGTTGGCGAAGTGCCAGGACAAGCTCGGCACCGGGTACGTCCATGCCGAGGACGAACGCTGGCTGAACGACCTCGAACGCGGCACGGTGCGTCCGCAGCCGTTCAACCTGAACGGCGTTTGGGTGCCGTTCTACTCCATCCACAAAGTCTTCGCCGGCCTCCGCGACGCGTACCGTCTGACCGGAAACAAGAAGGCGCTCGACGTGGAAAAGAAGCTCGCGGACCGCGTGATCGCCGCCCTGAGCAACCTCAGCCCCGACCAGGTGCAGAACATGCTCCGCGCCGAGCACGGCGGCATGCTCGAGGTCATGGTCGACCTCACTACGGACACCGGAGACAAGAAGTATTCCGAGGCCGGACGCCGTTTCTTCTTCGACAACCGCATCCTCGGCGCGATGGAGGAACAGCGCGACATCTTCAACGGCATCCACGCGAACACGCAGATCCCGAAGATCGCCGGTCTCGCCCGTCTGTATGAGGTCGAGGGCGACGAAAAGGCCCGCACCGGCGCCGAATACTTCTTCAACGAAGTCTCCACGAAGCGCTCCTACGCGAACGGCGGCCACAGCGAAAGCGAACACTTCTACGACATGAACGACGTGGCGCGCACGCTGAAGCCGAACACCGCCGAGACCTGCAATTCCTTCAACATGGTCAAGATCGCCATGCACGTCTTCGAGTGGAACCAGAACACGAAGCCGATGGACTTCGCCGAGAAGGTGACGCTGAACCACATCGCCGCGAACATCGGCAAGGAGCCCGGCGAATACGGCTACTTCCTCTCCCTCGGCTCGCCGCACTACAAAGTCTTCTCCACCGAGTTCAACTCCTGGTGGTGCTGCGTCGGGTCCGGCATGGAAAACCCGGAACGCTACACCGAGATCAGCTTCGCCACCGACGGCGCGTCCACCGTGGCCGTGAACCAGTACTGGGCAGCCGAGCTGAAGGACGACAAGCTCGGGCTCGACCTTGAACTCAAGTCCGCGTTCCCGCTCTCGAAGACCGCCGAGATCAAGCTCGGCCTCAAGAAATCCAAAAAATTCGCGCTCGACCTCCGCAAGCCCTCCTGGGCGAAGCAGATGACCGTGAAGGTCAACGGATCCTCCGTCAAGGCCGACGCCGACGAACGCGGCTACATCGCCATCAACCGCACCTGGAAGGACGGCGACAAGGTCGAGGTCGAATTCGACTTCCCGCTCTACAGCGAATCCCTCCCCGACAACAAGCACGTCGCGTTCTTCTACGGTCCGCTGCTCCTCGCCGCCGTGATCCCGCCGAAGGCCGGCGACGACCCCGCGCTCCGTCGCTACCGCGACCAGTGGGGCCCCGAAACGCATGAGCCGATCCCGACCGTGGCGGCAGCCGACGCCGAGACCGCGATCAAGGCGTTCAAGCCGGGGAAGAACTTCGGCGAGTTCGTTGCGCAGGGCAAGAACGGCGAATTCACGCTGATGCCGCTCTTCAACATCTACCACGAGCACTACTCCGCGTACCTCCCGCTGGACAAATAAGCAATACGTTCAGCTCGAAAAAACAGAAAACCCCGTGCGGATCATTTCTGCGCGGGGTTTTTCGTAGACGGAAAAAAGGAAGCGGGAAAGATTACAGTTTGATGACTTTCTTGCCGAGACGCTGCACGAGCACCTCGTTGCGTTCGCCGAGGACGACGATCTTCGGCGCGTGCGTGGCGGCTTCCTCCGGCGTGTAATAGCCGAAGCACATGATCGTCACGACGTCGCCGACGCGGCCGAGGTGCGCCGCCGCTCCGTTGAGGCAGAAGACGCCGCTGCCGCGTTCGCCGGGGATCGCGTAGGTCTCCAGGCGGTTCCCGTTGGTGGCGTTCACGACGAGGATGCGTTCGTAGGGCAGGATGTTCGCCAGGTCCAGATAATCCGGGTCGATGGCGAGACTCCCCTCGTAATTGAGGTCGCACGCGGTCAGACGCGCGCGGTGTATTTTGCCTTTGAGAAGTTCCAGTGTCATGATTTCCGTCGTCTCCGTGAAAGATGTAAACATATTAATATACACCGCTTTCCGAAAAATACGAATCGAAACGGCATTTTTCCCCGAGACGGGGCGATAAAACGGGGAATGCCATTTGAAAAGCAAACGCACGGCCGAGCGTGCATTTGCCTAGTCGGCGGACTGTTGCTGAATCCCCTTCCGTTCCCTGTTTGCAGTTTTTTTCATCAGTATTGTCATTCTGCGTTCTCTGTCCTTATTTGAGGAGACGAATTCCGCCTTTTCGAGCTCTGTCCGAACATGAAACCCGCAATGAACCGTTCTGTTCGCCGATTTGCCGGGGAGCCTGATCTTTTGCACGGAGGATGTCGAAGCGGTTTAGCATCCGAACGAGAAAAAAACGGGAAAAATGGAGGAACCAGGAAAAAAACATGTAGATTTTCCGGAAGGACCGCGTTCTTATGAATGTGTCTTTTCCGCTGGTACATCAATTATCAATTGACAGACAAAATTGATGCGGGGCGTTGAATCGGCGGGAAAGACGCATCTTCGAATGCAACGGGAAACGGCCCGATGGAATAAACGGAAAACGCAAACGATACAACGCAAGGAGGCCACTATGAACAAGATTCTTACACTCGCAGTCGCCGGCATGCTTTTTGCCGGAATCGGAACAGCCGGAATCGTGAATGCCCAGGCAACCTTCGGCAAACAGCCCGGAACTTTCCAGCGCGGACCGCAGGGAGGCCGCCAGCAGGCCGGAAGAGGCGCACAGCGCGGAGGCCGCCAGGGCTTCGGTTTCGGCGGGATCGCTCCGCAGGGAGGCCGCCAGCAGGCCGGAAGAGGCGCACAGCGCGGAGGCCGCCAGGGCTTCGGTTTCGGCGGGATCGCTCCGCAGGGAGGCCGCCAGCAGGCCGGAAGAGGCGCACAGCGCGGAGGCCGCCAGGGGTTCGGTTTCGGCGGGATCGCTCCGCAGGGAGGCCGCCAGCAGGCCGGAAGAGGCGCACAGCGCGGAGGCCGTCAGGGCTTCGGTTTCGGCGGGATCGCTCCGCAGGGAGGTCGCCAGCAGGCCGGAAGAGGCGCACAGCGCGGAGGCCGTCAGGGCTTCGGTTTCGGTCTTTTTGGATTTGGATGGGGCCCGCAGATGACTCAGCCTCATGGCACACAGGCAGGACCCGGACAGCAGGCGCGCGGCCCTCAGGCCGGTCCTCAGGCTCGCGGCCCTCAAGTCGGCCCTCAGGCCGGTCCTCAGGCTCGCGGCCCTCAAGTCGGCCCTCAGGCTCGCGGCCCTCAAGTCGGCCCTCAGGCTCGCGGTCCTCAAGCCGGTCCTCAGCCTCGCGGTCCTCAAGCCGGTCCTCAGGCTCGCGGTCCTCAAGCCGGCCCTCAAGCCGGTCCTCAGCCTCGCGGACCTCAAGTCGGTCCTCAAGCGCGCGGTCCTCAGGTCCGGATTCGCGGAGTCCGGCGTGGACAGCAGACGCGCAGATAACAAGGCCAGCCAAAAAGGATCAATTCCGTTCCTGAATCCAAAAAACTCCCGGTTCCCGAAAAGACCGGGATTTTTTGTTTGACTTTCCGCCAAACGGGGTTATAGTAACACATCATAATATGCGGCCCATACCAACAGAGGTTTTTCGTTATGCCCCCGCAGGATTCAGAAGATACACATCACATCCTCCCGGATATGGAGGAACACCGCGTCCGTCTGCTGAATCTGGCGCGGCGCAATCTGAATCCCGTCCTGGCCCGGCGCATTTCGCCGGAAGACGTGGTGCAGGAAACGTTTTCAGCGGCATGCCGCAGAGTCGACTTCCTGGAAAACCGCCCGGACATCCCGGTGTACTGCAAACTTCGGAGGCTCTTCTTTCAAACTCTGACGGATTTGGAACGGAAACATCTGCAAAGCCAGAAACGCGACACATATCGGGAACAGGAGGTTGCGGACGAAAGAGACGCCTCCACGCCGGGATTGGAATGGAGCATGTTCGCCGACACCGTAACCGGGCCGCTGACGCAGATCGCCCGTCAGGACCGTTACGAACTGCTGCGGAAGACGATGGACGCCCTGCCGGAACATGACCGCGAAATCCTGGAGCTCCGGCATTTCGACGGGATGAGCAATACGGAGTGCGCGGAGGCTTTGCATCTGACGCAGAAGGCGGCGAGCATACGTTATGTCCGCGCCCTGGAACACCTGAAAAAACAACTGATCGAATTTACCGAGTTCAGGCCGTGAACGACGACACGACATTTGAAGAGCTGGTCGAATCGTATCTGGAGATGTTCCGAAGCGGAACGGCTCCGGATATCGGCGATTTCACACACCTTTATCCGGAATACGAGGACCGGCTCGCGGAACTCCTGCCGCTGATGGTGAAAATGGAGGACTGCGCCGCGGACAGCCGCCGGAATCACACGCCGGCTTCCGGGGAATTCCCCGACCTGAACGGATCGGATTACCGCCTGATCCGCAGAATCGGGGCGGGCGGCATGGGCGAAGTCTTCGAGGCGATGCAGACGTCGCTGGACCGGAAAGTCGCCGTGAAGGTGTTGTCGCCGTCGCTGACGACCGATCCGGCGCAGAGGGAACAGTTCGAGAACGAGGCGCGCGTGATCGCGATGCTCCACCATCCGAACATCGTGAAGATATACAATGCCGGCGTCTGCGCCGGACGGTGCTACTATGCCATGGAGCTTATCAACGGAACCGGGCTGAACCATTGCAAAACGAACGCCCCGCGCGAGATTGCGCGTCTGGGGCTCCAGGCCGCCCGGGCGCTTGCCTATGCGCACAGCTGCGGCGTCCTGCACTGCGACGTGAAGCCCGCGAATCTGCTGCTGGACACGCATGGCGAGCTTCACATCGGCGACTTCGGACTGGCGTTCGTGCTGGAAACCGCCTCCGGAAAACCGGGCAAGCCGGCCATGCGGAGCGGAACGCTGCGCTACATGGCTCCGGAACGCCTCCGGCACGGAATCAATTCCTTCGCGGGCGACCAGTATTCGTTCGGCGTGACGCTCTATGAGCTCATCAGACAGGCCCCTGTCCTGCAGGAGCAGAACCCGCAGAGACTGATCGACCGCATCTGCGCCGCGCCGCTGCCGCCGCTGCAGTGTTCCGAGCCGGACCTGGCGGCGATCGTCAACCGGTGCATCAGCTTCGATCCGGCCGCGCGTTATCCGGGCATGGCGGAAGTCGCAGCGGACCTGAATCGCTTTCTCCGCCACGAACCGGTTTCGGCGGCGGACACGTCGGTGTTCCGTCGGTTCCGCCTATGGTCGAAACGCAAGCCCGCGATTGCCGCGCTGAGCCTGCTGGCCCTGACTGCATTCGCCGCGTTCGCCGTGTCCGCGACGGTCGGTTACGTCCGCACGAACTCCGCCCTGAAACTGGCCGAGAAAAACGCCGCGGCGGCAAACGCCGCGCTGTCCGACATATTCGCCCATATCGAACACCGTTCGCCGAGCGCGAGCGGGAGCGAACTGCTTTCCCGCCTGATGCCGTATTACCAGGACATCGCCGAACAGCGCAATTTGCCGCAATCGGAGATCGCGGACATGAACCTGCTCATCGGAACGGCAGCCATGCGGTCCGGAAACTACCCGCTGGCGGAAAATGCGTTCCGCCGCGCCTGCGGCTCCCGGACCGATGCGAACTCGCTGAATCTGCTTGCCGCCGCGCTTCGCCAGCAGGGGAAGACCGTCCAGGCCGACCAGATATCGCATCAGGTCATCGACGAATACCCGGACACCTGCGAAGCGGTCGCCGCCAGCCTCGCCCTCGGGGAATACGACGGGGCGTTCGAGCTCCTGCGGACGCTTCTGGCGGTCGAGCCGGATAATCCGGATTACCTTTACCAGTATGTTCTCCTGCTGGAGGCGCAGCCCCGGCGCGCCGTTTCGGACCCGATCGACGGGATCCCGGCGGACCAGGCGGTCCTGCTCAATAAGCTGGCGGAACAGCGCCCGGACCGCCTGGAGTTCGCGTTGTCGCTGGTCGACCTGACGAGCCGGAGGCTGAACACGCAGGATCGCTTCAGCCAGCAGGACAGACTGCTGCTGGAACAGGCCCTGGCGGTTTCCGACCGGCTTCTGGCGCGGTATCCGAACACGCCGGAAGCGGCGGCCGCGGCCACGGACCTGTACAACGCCTATATCGCGCGTCTTCGCCGGAACGGAGACCAGGCGGCGGTGCGCAGCGAATCCGCGCGTCTTCAGGGCATGCTGGAGATTCTGTACAGCAGCTGCGACGCGCCCGATGAAGTGAAGGAGACGCTGCTCGCCATGCAGCTGGAACAGCTGGAGCAGGCGGGCGCGTCATCGAGGAATCCGGCCGGAACCTATCAGGAGCTGGTCTCGAAAATCCGGCGCGAACTGAACGACTACCATGGAAGCCGACTGGCGGAGTTCCAGGCGAAACTGGCCGCACTTGAGGAAAAAACGCCGATGACGGCGCGCGTCGGAACGGGCCGTCCGGCGGCGATTGCCGGCGGACGTCAGCCCGCCCGGCAGGCTCCTGGAACCCAGAACAGGCCGCGAACGAGGACGCAGGGGCCGCAGGGGCCCGCCCAGAGCGGAAACCGCCAGGAGCGCGGAACCCGTGCGGGAAACCTTTTCATGCCGTCGGCCGGAGGCGTGATGCGCCCGTTCGCGCCGAACCGTTCAACGTTCAATCGTGGAGAGCAGATGCCGGGCGGCGTTGGCCGTGGCGTTCTCCGATCCGGGCGCGAGCAGCCGTCTGAGCTCGATCATGTCGCGCTCGACCTCGGCTCTGCGGGATCCGCCGGGCAGGATGCGCTCCATGGCGGCGGCCAGGGCGGCGGGACGGACCTGAAACTGGAGAAACTCCTCGAAGGTCTTCCTGTTCAGGATGATGTCGACCATCGTGAAGGCGTTCCTGAATAGCTTCCTGATGATCAGGATCGCGAAGATGAACGTGATGTAATTGAGCCTGTATGCCACGACGAGCGGAAGTCCGGCTATGGCGCATTCGACCGTGACGGTTCCCGACGCGGCAAGACCCGCGGTGCAGACCTGGACGGCGCGCGGCGTGTCGCCGCATTTGACTTCGATTCTAACATCCTGCATCTCAGGATGCTTCCGCGTGAAATCGTCCAGCCCCTTCAGAACATCCTGATAGGTCTTTTCCCGGGGCAGCGAGATCGTAAAATGAAGTTCGGGATGCCGCCGGTGCAGGATCAGCACGGTTTTCAGGAAAGGCTCCAGCAGGCGCGATGTCTCGCTGCCGCGGCTGCCAGGGAGGATCAGGATATGGTTCGGGTCGCGTTTCAGCGTCGGATCGGTGCGCTCGCGGATGATCTCAATGAGCGGATGCCCGCCGAAATGTGTTTCGAGGCCGGAACCCGCCCAGACTTCCGTTTCGAACGGGAAGATCACGATGAGCTTGCGGCAGTATTTCGCAATGCGCGGGATATTGGATTTGCGCCATACCCAGACCTGCGGGCTGACGAACCAGACGACCGGGATGCCGAGTTTCCAAAGCTGTTTCGCGAGGCGGATGTTGAACCCGGGATTGTCGATCACCATGACGACGTCCGGACGTTCGGCCTTTGCCCGCTCAATGCACTGGAAAAAAATGCGGATGAACGTGCCGATCTTCTCCAGCACTTCGATGAATCCGACCACGCCGAGTTCGGATGAATCCACGAAGAGGTCCACGCCTGCTTCCCTCATGCGGTGGCCGCCCATGCCGCGCACGACTGCGCCGGGGCATTGTTTCATCGTTTCCCGCGCGATGCGGGCTCCGTAAAGATCGCCGGACGATTCCCCGGACATGATCCAGATGAGCGGTTTTTCCTGACTCATATTCGAATGCTCCCGGACAAAGGATTATTTTTTTCGACGTTTTTTCTTCGGCGGGGTGTAGTTGCTGCCGCGCATGCGGAAGCCGCCCATGCCGCCCATGCCGCCCATGCCGCCGAAGCCGCCCATGCCGCCCCCGAAACCGCCGCGCATTCCGCCGGCCATCCGGTCGAGCAGGCTGTTGTTCTTCATGACTTTCTTCATGAGAAGGAACTGTTTGATGAGCTGGGAGACTTCCTCGACGGAACGCCCGGACCCTTTCGCGATGCGACGGCGCCGGGGCATGTCGATCTGTTCGGCGTTTGCGCGCTCGTATTTGGTCATGGAGCAGATGATGGCTTCCATGCCGGCGAATTTCGAGGGCGCAAGCTCGGCGATTCCGGAGAGCTTGTCGCCGCCGGGAAGGAATTTCAGAATGGCTTCGAGACCGCCGAGGCGCGTCATCTGGCGCAGCTGCCCCAGAAAATCATCGAAATCGAACGTGTTCTTGCGAATCTTCTCCTCGAACTTCGCCGCTTCCTCCTGGTCGATCTTTTCCACGGCGCGTTCCACAAGGGAGACCACGTCGCCCATGCCGAGGATGCGGGAGGCCATGCGGTCCGGGTGGAAGATGTCGAGGTCCTCCATCTTTTCTCCGGAACCTGTGAACTTGACGGGGCATCCGGTGACTTTGCGGATGGAGAGCGCCGCGCCGCCGCGCGCATCGCCGTCGAGCTTGGTCAGCACGATGCCGGTGATGTGGAGGGCGTCGTTGAAATGGCGCGCCACGGAGACGGCCTGCTGACCGAGGGCGGCGTCCGCCACAAGCAGGATTTCGCCCGCCTGCGTGACGTTGGACACCATTACCAGCTCCTGCACCATGACGGCGTCGATCTGGAGCCGTCCTGCAGTGTCGACGATCAGGAAATCGGCGTTTTCGGAACGGGCCCGGTCAAGCGCGCGGAGCGCGATGCCGGGAACGTCTCCGACGCCTTCCTCCGCATAGACGGGAACGCCGATCTCTCCGCCAAGCACTTTCAGCTGGTCGATTGCGGCCGGACGGTACACGTCGCACGCCGCGAGCAGGACTTTTTTGCCTTTGTTTTTGAGGTGGAGCGCAAGTTTTGCGCTGGTGGTTGTCTTGCCGGAGCCGTGGAGTCCGACCATGAGGATGATGTTCGGATGCGAGCCGGTGTTGAGTTCCGCTTCGGCGGATCCCATGAGTTCGACGAGCTTGTCGTGAACGATCTTGACCGCCTGCTGGCCCGGCGTAACGCTTTTGACGACGGCTTCGCCGAGGCATGCCTGACGGACTTCGGAGACGAACTCGTCTGCGATTTCGATATTGACGTCGGCGTCGATCAGGGCGTCGCGGACGTCCTGCATGGATTCCGCGATGTTGGATTCGGAGATGGTCGTCTGCCCGCGGAGCTTGCGGAAGACTTCCTGGAACTTATCGGAAAGATTTTCAAACATTTTACGGTCTCTTGCGCTTTGAAAAAATACGGACGGTGTTATATTATAGCATAAGAATGAAAAATGTCTATCCCGAACCGGAAAAAACAAACCTTTTTTATTGATCCCATGCAGGAACGCATCGTCAGCGCCACAGCCGGACCGGAGCTTGAAGGCGTCCGTCTGGACCATTTCCTCGCGGAACGTTTCACCTACCAGTCCCGGACCGGATGGCAGTCGCTCATTCGCGAGGGGCGGATTGCGGTCAACGGAATCCGGGTGCGGGCGTCCCGCCGTCTTCACGCGGGCGATGTGGTCGCATTCGACGTGCGGGGTGTTCCCGAACCGGAAGTCGATCCGTCGTATTCGGTCGAACTGGAACGTTCCGATTTTCTGATCGTATCGAAATCGGGCTGTCTGCCGGTGCATCCGTCGGGCTGCTATTTCCGGAACACCCTCCTGACGCTGATGAAGGAACGGTATGGCGAACTGTTCGTCGTGAACCGTCTCGACCGGGAGACCTCCGGGCTGGTCGTGCTCGCAAGGAACGCGGAAACGGCGGGCGTTCTGAACGGGCTTTTCGCAACACGCCAGGTGGAGAAGACGTATCTCGCCGCCGTCTTCGGCGCGTTTCCCGCGGGAACGGCTGTGAAAAGCGGCTGGCTGTCGTCCGATCCTGTTTCTCCGGTACGGAAGAAAAGGCGGTTCACCGAGGCCGATCCGGGCACGGAGGACGCGGAACCCTGCAGCACGGAATTCCGTTGCCTGAAGTCATGCGGCGGATTCAGCCTCGTCGAATGCCGTCCGCATACGGGCCGTTTGCATCAGATCCGCGCCACGCTGCGTTCCTGCGGATTCCCGGTCGTCGGCGACAAGCTCTACGGTCCGGACGATACGATTTTTCTGCGGTTTACGGACAACTCCATGACGGACGCCGACCGCGCCGCGCTCGCGCTGCCGACCCAGGCCCTCCATGCGTGGCGCCTTCGCTTCACGGCGCCCGGTTCGGATGAGGCTGTCCTCTGCGAAAGCGCGCCCCCGTCCGCGATGCTGGCTCTTTTCGGATCCGACACGGACTGCTTTTTGACGCAGCGCGCTTGACAAAAACGCTTTTTTGCAGTATATTGTATAAGTCGTCTTTTTACTTGAACGCACTGTTTTTCACCTGCCCCGAAAGGAAACGAAAATGATTCGGCACATGATTCTGGCTGTCGTCTGCGCCGCTTTGGCCGCCGCGTCCGCTTCCTGCGGGTATTTTCAGGCGAAGCATCAGCGGAACAAACTGGCGGACATCAGGGTCGGCATGACCAAGGACGAAGTCGTCGAAATCGCCGGAAAGCCCCTCAGCAAGGAACTGTACAGCACGGACAACTACTGGTTCTACTACACGAGTCCAAAATGGTACGACGGACTGGTCACCCAGGACGAATGCACGCCGTTCCTCTTCGACGACGACGGGGTTCTGCAGGGCTGGGGAAACCGGTATTTCCGCGAACACGGCATCATGTCCGTCTGGACGCAGAAAGCCATCAACAGCTCCGTCTGGTTTTTCTAACCTCTCTTGAAAGCATACGCATGTATCAGCAAACTGTCGTAATCCGCAATAAAGCCGGCATTCACTGCCGTCCGTCCAGCGTCATCATGTTCGCCGCCGAGCCGTACGCCGCTTCGCATGAGATACTGATTACCGGCCCCCGGGGCGCATCCAAGCTCACAAGCATCCTGGATCTGCTCTCCATGGGCCTTCAGAAGGACGATGAGGTCACGGTCGCCGTGACCGGGGAAAAAGAGGAGGAGCTCTGTAAAAAGCTTGCGGAACTCTTTGAAACCGAATTCGATTTCACTTGACGGACGAATGTCCTCGCAGACGGGAAACGGCGTCTTCGGCAGGCGGAAAAGCGGATCTGCCGCAGACGAATCAGGAGAAGAGCCTTTATGAACATTATCGTGATAGGAGCGGGTGAACTGGGCCGGCTTCTGGCGTCCGCACTCAGCGAAGAGGATCACGACGTCGTGATCGTGGACAGCGACTCGGACGAACTCGCCCGCATTTCCGATAAGTTCGACGCCATGACCATTGCGGGCAGCTGTTCCAGCGTCAGAACGCTGAAGCAGGCCGGGGCGGAAACGGCGGACGCCGTGCTGGCTGTGAGCGGAGACGAGGCTGCGAACATCCTCGCATGCCAGATTGCGAACAAGCTCGGCGTGAAACATACCGTCTGCCGCCTGTACAGCAACGACTGTTTCTCCGAGGAGGACGGCATCAGCCCGGCCACCTACGGTCTGTGGCGCACGTTCTCCTCGCCCGAAGAATCCGCCGAAAAGATTCTGGCGGTCCTGGCCAATCCGATTACGCTTGAATCCATTACGTTTACGCATCCCGACGCCGCCATGCTTGTGCTTGAAATTACGCGTTCCAGCATTTTGCAGGGCGTACGCATCCGCGACATCCCCGGCCCCGAGCTACTCCGCAAAATACGCTTCGCCGCGCTCGTCCGCGATCGTCAGCTGCTCATCCCGCACGGCGACACGCTGCTGATCCCCGGCGACCGCGTGTACGTGGCGGGACGCAAGGAGGACATCCGTGCGTTCGTGGACTGGGCTACGCCGGAAAACGCCGTCAAGCCTTCCCGGATCATTGTCTCCGGCGACGACGACGCCAGCCTGATCGTCGCCCGCAAGGCGCATGAACTCGGATTCGGCGTCCGCATGATCGTGCGCGATGAAAAGACCGGCGAGCGCATCCAGGACGGGATCCCGCCCGGGATCATGGTCCTGCAGGGCGACCCGACCGACGAATCGCTCCTGGAGGACGCCGGGATCGAGGCATCCGACGTCTTTGTCAGCGTCGGACAGGACGACGAGGAGAACATCCTCTCGTGCATCATCGCCAAACGTCTCGGAGCCAAAAAGGTCATCAGCCTGACGCACCGGCCCGAATACATCCGCATCGCGCGCGAGCTGGGGCCCATCGACTGCGCTTTCAGCGCCACGCTGGTCGCCGCAAACTCCGTGCTTCGGCTTCTGGAGGGCGGCAACAAACGCGTCGACGTCCAGCTTCAGAGTTTCAAGGCCGCCATCTCCGAATTCCGCATCGCCGCCAGCTCCCCTCTGTGCGGAAAAAGCCTCTCCGCCGCAAATCTCCCCGCCAGTCTCGTCCTGGCGCTTGTCTTCCGCGGCAGCGAAATCTTCGCGCCCGCCGGGAACACCGTCCTGCTCGAAGGCGACATCGTGGTTGCGGTCGTCACGCGGGACACCCGGCGCACGGTCGACAAGATATTTCCCGCGAAATAACCCCGCCGCCCTATGAATTGCAGGCTCATCCTTTTCTTCATCTGCCTGATCTCCGCCGCGGTCGGTTTCATGGAAACCGTCTCCGGCGTCGTCGGTTTCTTCTGCCGCGATGCGGCGGGCGACGTGAATGCGCTCCTGATTTGCGCCGCGGCCACGCTTGTCGCCGGTTCCGTCGGCTGCATCGTTTTCCGCCTGCGCACCGAGCAGCACCGCAGAGCCGGTCTGCGTGAAGGATACGCGGTTGCCGCTTTCGGATGGCTTGCCGCCTCGGTCTTGGGCGGCTTGCCGTTCCTCTTCGTGGCGGGAATGCCGTGGTACGACGCGTTTTTCGAATCCGTTTCCGGGTTTACGACGACCGGGGCGGCCCTGATTCACCGGGGATACCGTCTGATGAACGGAACCGTGCTGCCGGACGGCGTGGAGAGCCTGCCGCGCGGCATAGTCTTCTGGCGCGCGCTGGAATCATGGCTCGGCGGCATGGGAATCGTGGTGCTTGCGCTGGCGGTCCTGCCGATATTCAACCGCGGCGGCCAGATGCTGTACAACGCGGAGACGCCCGGCCTGAAGTCCGCCGACACGCAGATCGCTCCGCGCATCACCTCTTCCGCTAAGATCCTGTGGATGATATACGTCGGGATCACGGTCTGTGAAATTGCGCTGCTCCGGTTTGCGGGCATGAATCTCTTTGAAGCCGTCTGCAACTCCTTTACGACGATCTCGACCGGAGGTTTCTGCACGCGCCAGGACAGCATCGCGGCATTCCAGAGTTCCCCGATCACGCTGATCATCCTGTTCTTCATGTTTGTTTCCGGCGTCAATTTCTATCTGCATGTGAGACTTCTTTCAGGCAAGACTCTTTCCTATTTCCGCGATGAGGAGTTCCGCGTCTATGCCTCGATCCTCGCCGGCGTCAGCTGCATCATCGCTGTCTCCCTGCTGCTTCACGGGCAGGCGTACCGCGTCGGGGCGGAACAGGGGTTCGTTGAATCCATGACGGTCGTGGGGCGGGCGTTCCGGGATGCGGCGTTTCAGGCGACATCCATTATGACGTCCACCGGATTTGCGATCGGGGATTACTGCACATGGCCGTCCATCGCGGTCGCGCTGCTGCTGGGGATATCCGTGATCGGCGGCTGCGGCGGTTCGACCTCCGGCGGCCTCAAATGCGTCCGCGCCCTGCTGGTCTGGCGTCAGAGCCTGACCGAAGTCAAGCACAACATCTTCCCTCAACTCGTCACCGGCGTGTACCTGAACAACGTCCGCATAAAGGCTCCGGCCGTTCAGAAGACCATCGCGTTCTTCACCGCTTACATTGGCGTCATCCTGGTCTTCGCCCTGCTGATCCCGGTCGTCTGTCAGGAATGCACATGGGAATCCGCCCTGTCGATCTCCATTACCAGCCTCGGCAACATCGGACCCGGAGCGGCGCAGATCGGTCCGTCCTGCGATTTCGACTGGCTGAATCCTGCCGCAAAATTGCTGTCCGCATTCGAAATGCTCATAGGACGTCTTGAACTCTTCACGATTCTCGTTCTCTTCCTGCCGTCGTTCTGGCGGAAATGACTGCTGTTCCGGCGAATTCCGATGCCGCCGTCTCCAGGCCGGGTGCCGCGCGTCTCCGGAAAACATGCGTTCCGTGCAAAAAGCCTCCCCGTTCCGTCTTTATTCGGCCGCCGACCGGAAAAAACCGCTTTTTTCCATTTTTTTCCTGTTTTGCACTTGTTTTTCCCGCGTTTTTTCGGTATAATAAATAATAGGAGTTTTTTTCCCGAAGGACCGCCGATGACTGAACCAGAGACACTGCCGAGAGGCACAGAAACGCTGCTGATCGTGGACGATCAGGAAACCGTATGGGATTTCCTGATCGAAGCGCTTCAGAATCTCGGATACTCCGTCCTCCTCGCCGAGAACGGAGAGGACGCCGTTTCCATTTACCGCGACAATCCCAGCCAGATCGACCTGGTTCTGCTTGACATGGTCATGCCCCGCCTCGGCGGACACGGCACGTTCTACCAGATCCGCGCCATCGACCCGGGCGCGAAGATTCTGCTGTCCAGCGGATTTGTCCAGGAGGGGGCCGTGCAGGACCTTCTTGACAACGGCGCCGCCGGATTCATCGCGAAGCCGCACCGTCTGCCGAAGCTCACGCGGGCCATTCGCGACGTGCTGGACGGCAAACCGGTTGCCGGCCAGATCTGACGCCGTTCGCGCACGGCAAGCGACGTCAATGCGCCGCGCTGCCGTCGTCGGACCTGTTCTTCATGTTCAAGCGCAGCCTGGCGTTGCCGCGGCGGAGTTTTTTTCTTCCATTTTTCCGGAAAAACGATTGGAAAAAAATGGAAAATGGACTACTTTAAAAACGGGCTTTTGAAAAGGAGATTCCCGACCATGAAATTCGTTAAACCGCTTTACATAGTTTGTTCCGCCGCCCTTTGCATGGCTTTTCTGCTGACCGCCTGCGGGCCGGAACCCTCAGCCGACGAATGGATGCGCAGATCGCTGGCCTCCGCGAAGGATGCGAAATGGAGCCGTGCGCTCGATCAGGCCGAAAAAGCCGTGTCGAAAGCGCCGGGCGACACGCTTGCGAACGTCCTGTACGCCATTGCGCTTGAGAACAACAACCTGTCCAGCGAAGCGATCAATGCGGCGACGCGCGCTGCCGCCGACACATCAAGCTTCATCGCGCAGTATACGCTCGGCCGTCTCTACTGCCGGGACCAGAAATACGACAGCTGCATCAAGCCGCTGACCCGCGCGCTGGAACTCCGTCCCGACGACGCCAACACGCTGATCCTGCTCGCGCGCGCCAAGCTGCGCCTGAACACCGAAGACGCGTTGAACCTCAACAAGCGCCTGCTCTCCCTCCCTCAGTTCAAAGATTCCCCGGTCGTCTACAATGAACTCGGCGTAATCCAGGTGCTGAAGGGCGAACCGAAGAAGGCGACGGCCCTGTTCCTGAAGGCTCTTTCCCTCGATGCGGACAATCCGTATCTGAACCTGAACAACGCCATCCTCCACGATTATCATCTCGGCGACCTCATGAAGGCGCGCCAGCACTACAACTCCTTCCTGCGACTGTCGGCCAACCGCCGTGAACTTCTCGATGAATATAAGGAAGTTCAGGCTCGCCTGGAAATCATATCCCGCTGAATTCCGGCCATGCCCCGCTATATCCCGGACGACGTACTGGAGCAGATCCGACTGCGCGCCGACATCGTGGAAGTCGTGCAGTCCTACGTTCCCGCCCTCAAAAAAGCCGGTCCCGCCTGGAAGGCGTGTTGTCCGTTCCACCACGAAAAGACCCCGTCGTTCACGGTCAACCCGGACCGGCAGTATTTCAAATGCTTCGGCTGCGGCAAAGGCGGCGACGTTTTCAAGTTCATCATGGAGCTGGAAAACCTCGACTTCACCTCGGCAGCCGAACACCTCGCGCACAAATACGGCATCATCATCCCCGAGACGGTTCCGCGACGCGGTCCGGGCGGGAGCAGACATGAAAAACTCGACGGGCAGCCCGACTACGGTTCGCGCGAACGCCTCTGCACGCTTCACGAGAAGCTTGCGTCCTTTTACCGCAGCTTTCTCATCGAACACCCGGACGGTTCCGTCGCGGCCTATTTCCGCACGCGCGGCATCCCGGACGACATTGCGGAAAAATTCCGCATCGGCGCCTCGCCGGACAGCTGGGACGCCGCAATCCAGTTTGCGCGCAAGGAAGGCTTCATTGACCAGGAACTGCGTGATTCCGGCATCGTGTCCAGCAGGGACGAAAACCCGTCCCATATCTACGACCGGTTCCGCAACCGTCTGATGTTCCCGATCTGGAATGAATCCGGGCGCATCGTCGGCTTCAGCGCGCGCTCCGTGGAAGCCAATCCGCAGGGTTGGAAATACGTGAACACGCCCGATTCCCCGATTTTCCATAAGGGACATCTGCTCTACGCTCTGAATTTCGCGCGCACCGCCATCCCGAAAGCCGGGGGCGCGGTCCTCTGCGAAGGCCAGCTCGACGCCATCGCCATGCACCGCGCGGGCGTGACGCACGCCGTGGCTCCGCAGGGAACCGCATTCACCGCCGACCAGGCGAAGATACTCAAACGGTATACTTCGACCGCAATCCTCGCCACGGACAACGACAACGCCGGACGCGAGGCGGTCTTCAAGGACGCCGCCATCCTCCTGCCACTCGGATTCAATGTGAAAGTCGTGCGTTACCCAGGTGCGAAAGACGCCGACGAAACGCTTTCCAAATACGGCGCGGACGCGCTCGCCGACGCGGTCCGGAACGCGACGGACTTCTTCGAATTCGCGCTCGAACATGCTCTGTCGCAGGTCGACTCCTCAGAGCCCTCCGGACGCGCCGCCGCGGCGAACGATGTGATCCACTGGATGCTCCAGCTCGAAAACGAAGTCACGCGCGAGTTTTATTTTGACTGGCTTGCGAAGAAGCTCAACGTGCCGCTCTCCTCCGTCGAAAAAGTCGCGGAACGCCGCCTCGTCGATGGCTCGCGGCATGCGGCGTCCGTCGTGCGGCGTCAGGCGGATTCCGTTCCGCCTCCGAAACCGCGCAACACCACGCTCGAACGCGCCGTCTCCGAGTTGCTCGTGCTGATGCTTGATTCCGAGGAATACACGCGGAAAGCGGTTGACGACCTGCCGGAAGATTCGCTCGGCGACTCCGTTCCCGGGAAGGCCGCCGAAGCCCTGATCCAGAGCGCGGTGAATGGAGAATGGAACGATGCTCCGTCATCCATTCTGACCGCGCTGGAAATGGATGGCGCGGACGTTTCGAAGTTCATCGAGGCGATCGACCTGTCCGCCGGATACGCCGCCGAACGCGACGCGATCAAAACGGCGAGGGCCGAGGGCAAAAACGCCCCGCCCGCATCATGCCCCGCCGCCGATCCCGACCTTTGCGAAAAGTATTTCCGCAACGCCTACAATTCGAGCATGCGCCTGATCCTGACCGATTATTATACGAGGAAACGCGCCGAACTGGTCGAACGGGCCCGGACCGTACAGCCGGATGCCCCGGAACGCACCGCCTTGTTCGATGAGATCAAGGCCATCTCCTCCGCGCTCCTCGATCTGCCGAAACGCTTCCGCGTCGTCATCTGATCCGGAACAGCTTCTTTTCAGCGGAATTTTCTCAGGCGCAGGGCGTTCGTCACCACAAAGAGCGAACTGCACGCCATGGCGGCGGTTCCGAGCATGGGATGCAGACGCCAGCCGAAGAGCGGATACAGCGCGCCCGCCGCGACCGGGATCCCAAGCACGTTGTAGAAGAACGCCCAGAAGAGGTTCAGGCGGATGTTCCGCATGACGGCGCGGCTGAGTCTGACCGCTGTCACCGCGTCGCGCAGGTCGCCGCGCAGCAGCGCCACATCCGCAGTCTCCATCGCGATGTCCGTACCGCCGCCGATGGCGATCCCGACGTCCGCACGGGCAAGCGCTGCCGCGTCGTTGATGCCGTCGCCGACCATCGCCACTTTATCCCCGTTCCGCTGAAGTTCACGGATGCACGCCTCCTTGCCGTCCGGCAGGACGCCCGCGATCACGCGGTCGATCCGCAACTCGGATGCGGCGGCTTTCGCGGCGGCTTCGGTGTCTCCGGTCAGCAGAACGGTCTTCAACCCGAGTTCATGGAGCGCACGCAGAGCGTCCGCGCTGCCGTCCTTCACGGTGTCGCGGAGCGCCATGACGGCGCGGAGCCGTTTCGCGTCGCTTTCGGCCAGGAAAAGCAGGCTGTGACCGCCGGATTCCAGTTCGCGGATCAATGGTTCCTGCGCGGACAGGGGAATTCCTTCGCGTTCCATGAGGCGCGCGTTGCCGCAGACATAGCGGACGCCGCCGACGCTGCCGCACACGCCCATCCCCGGCGCCGCGGAAAAATCTTCCGCTTTTCCGTCCGACGCGTTCACGCCGTGTTCCTGCGCGTACTGGACGACGGCGCGCGCAAACGGGTGTTCCGACTTCGATTCGAGCGGCGCGGCGATCCGAAGGAACGCCTCCTCCCCGCCGGCGGATTCCGCGCCGTCGGGGTCCGGCGTCACGATGCGGGTCACGCGGTGACGGCCCTCGGTCACAGTTCCGGTCTTGTCCAGCGCAACGGTCTTTACGGCGTGAAGTTCCTCCAGGGCCGTTGCGTTTTTGAACAGGATGCCGTATTTGGATCCGACGCCCGTGCCGACCATGATCGCAATCGGCGTGGCGAGGCCGAGCGCGCACGGGCAGCTGATGACCATTACGGCGATCGCGGTTGTCAGCGAGAAGTACACGGACTGATGCGCGACGAACAGCCAGAAGCATCCGGCGCCCAATGCGGCGGCCAACACGGCAGGCACGAATATGCCGCTCACGCGGTCCGCGAAACGCGAGATCGGAGCACGGGAGTTCGACGCGCTCTCCACCAGCTGGACGATCCGTGACAGCGTCGAGTTCCGCCCGACACGGTCCGCGCGGAACCGGAACGAACCGTTTATGTTCATTGTTCCGCTCACCACACGGTCGCCCGGCTCTTTTCCCGCGGGAACGCTTTCGCCGGTCACGCTTGACTGGTCCACGACGCCGCTCCCGCTCACGACCACGCCGTCCGCGGGGATCGACGAGCCGGGCCGGATCGCCACGACGTCGCCTTCTGAGAGTTCGTCCGCCGGAATTTCGACTTCCTTGTCGCCCCGGATCACGACCGCGGTCTTCGGCGAGAGGTTCATCAGACGGGACACGGCGTCCGTCGTGCGGCGTTTCGCACGCGCCTCCAGCCATTTCCCGAACGTCACAAGCAGCAGGATCATGCCGGACGTCTCGAAATACAGGTTGCCGGCCGCCTCGGACACGCGCGTGGCGTTCCCCTGCATTTTCCCGAGCAGCATTTCGGCGGTCATCACGAGGCTGTACAGCACGCTCGCGCCGGATCCGAGCATGATCAACGAATCCATGTTCGGCGAGAATTTCAGGAAACGGCGCGCGCCGCTGATGAAGTACACGCGATTCACATACAGCAGCGGAATCAGGCAGACGAGCTGAAGCCAGGCGGCGTCGAGCGGATATTCCTTCAGGAAGCCGTGCATGGATGAAAACGAGAAGAACATGAGCGGAATCATCAGAATCGCCGACAGGATGAACTGGCGGAAGAGTTCGGCGCTGGGGTCCGGTATCGCGGCGGACGTTTTTTTCGGGGGCGTTTCTGTTCGTTCCGCAGTTTCCGATGCGGGCGCATTCTTTTTTTCAGGCGCGGGCGCATCCTCCGCGACTTCGGCGGTAAAACCGGCGTTCTTCACCGCGTTAATGATTCTTTTCGGCATGTCCGACGTTTTTTCGCATTTCACGGACATGCGCCCTGTTATCAGATTGACCTCGGCTCCCAGCACGCCGGGAACCGCTTTCACTGCCTTTGCGACATGCGCCTGGCAGGATGCGCAGCGCATCCCGCCGACCTGAAAAACGTACTCCGCAGTCTTGACAGGAGCGGGCGCATCCTCCACGACTTCGGCGGTAAAACCGGCGTTCTTGACCGCATCAATGATTTTTTTCGGCATGTCCGGTTCGTCGCAGCACTCCGCGCTCAACCGCCCGGTCACAAGATTGACCTCGGCTTCCAGCACGCCGGGAACCGCTTTCACTGCCTTTGCGACATGCGCCTGGCAGGATGCGCAGCGCATCCCGCCGACCTGAAACAAATGTCTCATAGATTATCCTCCGTTTTATGGCGTCTCAGCCTGGTTTCATATTGGAATCGACATTGTCGTCGCGGATTCGGGCGAACCGGCCATCGGGGAATGCGTCAGCCTGGCGAATGCGGCGGCCTGCTCCTCGTTGCCGATCGCGGCGACCAGATCGCCAGCATACAGTACGGTATCCGGGCGCGGGTTCGCATCCACCCTGCCGCGATGTATGACGCCCACGATGGACATGCCTGTCCTGGCGCGGACGTCGGACTCTTCTATGGAACGCCCCGCCAGCGGGCTGTCGAACTGAATCTGCGTCCATTGGAGCGCGATCATGCCGTTGAAAGCGCGGATTTTATCGGAAAGCGCGAACGCCGGACTGTCTTCGAGCATGGGCTTGTAGCGGCTGGCCCGGACTGAGTCCAGATAGTTCTGGATGCGCGCTTCGGAAATGCCGTTCAGCGCCAGGATGCGCCGGGTCAGCTCCAGCGAGACCTCGAAATGCGAGAGGATGATCTCGTCGACGTTTTCCCGCGTGAGCCGCTTTTCGTTTTCGGGCGAGGCGGCGCACATGACCGTGCGGATGTCCGGGTTGTATTTGCGCGCGACCTCGATGACCGCGATGCATTCCTCCTGTTTCGGGATCATCGGCGCCAGCACTTTTGCGGTTCCGATATGGGCCGCGACCAGGATCACGTCGCTCATGGGATCCCCGTAGATCACGTTCAACCCCTCGGACTGCGCCTCGCGGTACAGATCATAGGAAGGCTCGACGATTACGTATTTCAGTTTCAGTCGGGTCAGGACGTGCGCGATGACGCGCGAAATGCGCCCTCCGCCGATCAGAACCATGTGATTCTCCAGATCGGGCTGCGGCAGCGCGATGTCGTCGCTTCGCAGGTTGCGCCAGACCGTCCGGCGGAGCAGCGAATAGACCGGCGCCGTGAGATTGTTGAAGATCGGTCCGGCGATCATGGAGCAGACGACCACGCAGAGAATCAGAGAGTAGAGTTCGGAAGTGATGAAGCCGTCCTGCAACCCGGTTCCAATCACCACGAACGCGATTTCCGAAGTCGGGAACATTCCGAACAGCATCGCCACGGGAATCACATTGCGATACTTGAATATCCATGTGACGGCGGCAAGAAACGACGTGCGGGCAAGTCCGGTCAGGAGGACCAGGACGCCCACGAGCAGCCAGTGCGCTCCCAGATACCGCACGTCAAGCATCATCCCGATGGAAACGAAAAACAGCATGGCGAAGAAGTCGCGCACGGGTGAGAGCTCGGACAGCGCCTTCCTTCCGTACGCGCTGTCGCTCAGGACAATGCCTGCCAGAAAAGCGCCGAACGAGAAGGATACCTGCATTGCCACGGAAATCGCGCCGGACACAAGGGCGATCCCGGTGATGGACAGCAGAAACAGTTCCTTCGACTCAAGACGCGCCGCCCGACCCGTAAGTTTCGGAAGATACCGGCCCCCGACCGTCAGCATCAGCGTCATAAAGACCGCGCTGAGAAGAAGCGGCTTCAGGGAGGAAATCCCGCCCCCGTACGACGACAGCGCGCCGAGCTGGCAGACCAGCAGCATCAGCGGCATCACGGTCAGGTCCTGCACGATGGAAACGCCGATCATGACGCGCCCGGAGAGCGTGTTTTCAAAGCCTTTGCTGGAAAGCGTCTTCAGGACGACCGCTGTGCTGGTGGAGACGAAACAGATGCCGAAGAGAAACAGCGAGACGTTCGAACTGAACAGCGGAATCTTCGTGCCGCCGCTGATGTTGACGGCCGGGTCGCGGCTCATCAGCCATGCGATCCCGGTTCCGGCCAAAAACGTGAAAAAGACCTGCGCCAGCGCGCCGAAAACCGCGACTTTGAAAACCGGACGGATGTCCTTTTTGGAAAACTCCAGCCCCATGGAAAATAGGAGCAGCGCCACGCCGATGTTCGCCAGCGAGTTCACCGCCGTATTCGCGACTTCGCCGAATCCGGCCTTGAACAGGACGCCGACCAGCACGCCGGCGAGGATGTAGCCCAGGATCAGCGGCTGCCTGAACTTCTTCGCCGCGATGCCTCCGACCAGACCCGTGACTACGATCAGAAGCAGCGCGGTCAGGATCGCCTCCTCATCCGTCGCGCTCACGCTTTCGGTTATTTCCTGCAGCCGGAACCGGATCTGTGTCAGGAAGTCATTCATCTGTTTCGCCTGTCGTTTCCTGCTTGTGCATGAGATGGAACTGTTCCGGGGAACCGCGGCGGCCGGATGCCGCAAAAAACAGGATGGACCGCATGCCGCCTCTAAGGGCGACGGCCGATCAGACCGTGCATCTCCCCGGAAAAATTATTTCGACTCGACGGTGTACACCCAGCCGCCGTCCTTGCTCCAGGCGCGTCCGATGCGGACGGGAAGCTGACGCGTATCGGAATTTGCGGAAAGCTTTGCGAGGATGCCTTCGAGTTCGTAGAGGCTGTCTTCAAGGTTGAGCTTTTTCGCGAGTTCGGATGCGGATCCGGAAAAGGGCGCGGCGGCGGGGAGAGACGCCTCAAGCTCAGTCAGCAGCTTGATGACGCCTTTGCTTGCAAGCTTGTACGCCTGCACGCCGGGCTGGTGGAACGCATTGATGTGGATGAGTTCGGCGTAAGCCGCCACGGCGCGTTCATACAGCGCGATGATCATGCCCAGACAGAACGCATTCACGTCCGGAATCCGCATTTCGATTACGTTGCGGCCGTGTCCGCGGAGAGCGTTGGAGAGGCCGGTCAGGAATCCGTGCAGATAGTCGCCCATGTCGACGCCGTCGGAAACGGGCGCGGGAATGCTGTCTTTCAAAACCTCGACAAACGTGATGAAGAAGTCGTTGCGTCCGTCGTTGAGCTGCTGGATGAACGCGTGGGCGTCTGTGCCGCCTTTGTTGCCGAAGACGTTCAGCCCCTGATGAACGACGTTGCCGTCCAGGTCAAGCTCCTTGCCAAGGCTTTCCATCACCAGCTGCTGCAGATAGCGCGACAGGAGGATCAGACGGTCGGAATACGGTACGATGACCATGTTTTTGTCGCCCTTTCCGCTGCCCGCGATAAACCACATGGCGGACATCATGTAGGCCGGATTGTGCAGGAGCGCGGGATTGCGCGTGAGGGCGTCCATGTGACAGGCTCCTTCCAGCAGTGCGCCGAAGTCGATCCCGGCGAGCGCGGCGGGCAGATGCCCCACGATGCTTGTCACGCTGGTGCGGCCGCCGATGGATTCGGCCATTTCGAACGTCTTCAGCCAGCCCTCGCGGGATGCGTGAAGGTCGAGTTCGCTGCCCTTCATCGTGATGGCGCAGGCGTGTTTTGCGAACGGCAGTCCTGCCTTCGCATAGGCGTTCTCGCAGAAGATCATGTTGTTTTTTGTCTCCTGCGTGCCGCCGGATTTGGAGATGTTCACGACCAGTGTGGTCTCCAGATTGCATACGCGCATGGCGTCGGCGGCGCCCGCCGTGTCGGTATTGTCCAGAAAATAGATTTTCAGGGAGCCTCCGCGCTGCTCCTCGCTGAGCTCATTCCAGTACGGGCCGTTCAAGGCCATCTGGAGCAGCTGGGGGCCGAGCGCGGACCCGCCGATGCCGTTGATGATGGCGGCCTGGAAACGCTTGCCTGTCGATCCGGTCAAATTGCCGCCGCGGATGTCGGCGGCGAACTCCTCCACGTCGGCGAACTCGCCGCTGCCGGAGTATACGGATCGGTCGGTGAAATGCGTCACCTTGCGGTGTTCGTCCGGGTTCTTGATCTCGCCGCACTCGATCTTCTGCATTTCGGCGTGGACGGACGCGAATTTCGGTTCGATCGCCTGAAGTTCCGAGTCGTCGAAACGCATTCCGGCAAAGTTGATCTGAAACGACGATTCACCGTCGATGATGGTGTACTTATGACAGCGTTCGATCCACATGGCGCTCTGTTCCGACATAGTCAGTCCTTTCGGGCAAATTGAAATGATTGAAAAAAGCATCTTTTAAATATACCACGCGGGCGATGCTTTATCAAGCTCTTTTCCATGATTTCCAAACATGAAACGCACACGCCGCCGGATCCGGCGGAAAGCGGTTCTTTGTCTCTGAAAAAGCCGTTGCGGCGGATATTCGGTCTGTCCGTTTCATAATGGGTCTGAGTTCGGATGTCCGTGATGCTTCTCTCAAGTCCGCAGGGCGCAATCTGAAAGCGTATTGTCTTTCGTTGATTTGCATCTCCGCGGATCATGCGCAGATATCTCTCGTTCATGGGCGCTTCATGCATTGTTTGAAAAATGGCAAAGTCTTCAGGCGGCGCGCCCCACTCCAGCGCTTTTTTCACGTCAAACGCCACCCCTTTTTTGGTCAGAGCAAACGCATCCTCCCCGTTTCCGCCCCGTGCATTACCTTTTTCAAAAGGCAGCTCTCCTCAAAAAACATATGTCAATCATTTTTTCCAGGAAATCCGCTTGATTTTTTCCGAAAATGGAGTATAGTAATATCACGCAAGTTGATTTGCGTCTCAATTATGCTCCCGTAGCTCAACTGGATAGAGCGTCTGACTACGGATCAGAAGGTTGGGGGTTCAAATCCCTCCGGGTGCACCAATTTGAATTAGTTGGACCGCAAGAGTTTATGAAGCTCCTGCGGTTCTTTTTTTGTCTCCGAAACGCCCCTTCCGTCTCCCGTTTTGTCAAGATTTGTGACGTAAACGCTTCATCGGGTGCCTTGGTCGGGTAGGTAGAAGCCATTCAACGATTATTGGGGTGAATGAGGCTGAGAACAGCGAAAAAGTATTGACCGAGGTGGGGGGCAGGTTTCGTAGCGGGCGCATATAGCAAAAGAGGCTGTCGCTCACCGCGAAGGGGTTTGCGACAGCCTCAGTCCTTTGAACTCGAATATGACGTGTGAGGCGACCGGGGTGTTATCCTATGCCATTCTCTCCTTCGGATTCCTTCGTGCTGCGCTGAACAGCGGCACGAAGAGCACTTGAAGCAAGCCCAAGTTGACGAGCACATTCCTCGGCAGATTCGCCAGCGTCCATGAGTTGCTGTTTCACGGATGCGCGTGCGTCGTCTTCGTTGCGGACAGGATCAACCATTTCCATTTTCCCATGCTTGTTGACGATCTTGTATGTGAATCCCTCCGCATCAAACGGAAGAATACCATCATTAGATGTCTCGAAGCAGAAATGAACTCCGTCCTCTTCTTTTTCGAGCTTAACAACGTGGGTGCATGCTCCGAAGATTTTACCTCCATCCTTGCCGCCCCCATTTGGCCCGCCTTCTACATTGTCATGTAACAAAGTGAGGATGGCAGCTTGGGAAAACTCTGCCGAGAAAGCCTCCACGGCACGCATCGCACTGACAGGCTCGCCTAAGGGCGATAATGTGTCGAACACGATCAAGGATAACTTTCTTCCATTCGTACCGTGTTTGTCGGCGGCGGCACGAACTTCATCCGCAATGGCATGGTAGTTGGCTTTAAAATCAGCACCACGTCCCACCATCGGAATCATGATCAGATTCGCCAATTCTTCATCATCTAACCCGTAGGTTTCTTTAGCGTCGGCTTTCAGTTTCACTGTGTTGTTGGCACAGTTCGAATCGAAAGCCAGATATACGACTTTTCCTGGTTTTGAATCTCTCGGAACAGTTATGGCAGCTCCTTTTATAAAAGTTCTGCCAGGTTCGCCTGATACCATTAACGCCGAAAACCCCATGGCAATGGTGGTCTTGCCTGTCTTAGCTGGGCCATGAATTGTTGTGATGTTCCCACGATGCAGAAACGGACGAAGCAACATTTGCTTCGTACGGTCGTTTTCCGACAAATCTGCTTCGATGTTCTGCCCCATGGTCATCCATGCTTGAGCCTGGAACGCGGTAATCGCGGCAACACGACGCTTAAAATCCTGTTCGGAGACAAGTTCGCATTTGCGAACACTGGGCGGGTAGGACTTGTACGCCGTCAAGACATCTTCAACGCTCTTGGCGCATCCAACGTCCGGGTACTTCACCTCGCGGTGAACGAACGTGATTGGTTCTTTGTCGCCGAATGTCGTGCGAAGGAATTCGTAGACCGCGTTGACCGTCAGATACTCTTCAGCAATGGAACGTCCGCTCTGGTTTGAAATCAGTATGAAAAGCTTCTTTCCGTCCAGTGGCGTGACGTTTACCTCATCATAGCACCCGGGATCGCAAACAAAAGAAGTGAATGCAACATCCGTCTGGTGAACATTGGCCTTCTTCAAGGTTTCCGCATCATCCAGCGAAACACATAGGACAACCGAGGAGGCAGCCTGAATGTCGCGGAGATTGTATAACGGCTGTTTGCCAGGAAGGGGGCTTTTCAGCAAATATCCGGTTTCCGGGTGAAGAAGGTCTCCGCCCCAGTTCGTCAGCGGCAGATAAAGCTTCATCGGCGAACCGTACGAATTGGGCAAAATCAACTTGTCCATCCGCATACCCACGAACCCGTTTCCATCCTCAAAGTCAAAAGACATCAGGAACGAATCCGAAGCCTTTGATGCTTTCAGGACAGGCGGGAGAATGGGGAAACGATAAAGCCAATAATAATGAGGGTATTCGTAAATCTGCCCTTTGTAAGCAAATTGACGATCCGCAACACGTTTTTCTTCATTATTCCAATAATTTGTGGAATAAAGATGCGGGAATCCCGACTTAAACCATTCCATCAACCATTTTTGGAATAAAACCGGGTCGGCCGTAGAACGAAACTGAGTTTTGTTCGTCATAATCAACGACGTTTTCCACTTGCCGTCCGCAATGCGGAACGCCTCAAGAGGTGTTGCATGCGGAACCAGTATTTTTTTCCAGTCCAAGTCATCCGTTCTCAAGGCCTGATAAAAATCGGACAAAGAAAATTCTGGAAGGGACTTGCCGGAAAGGATTGCCGGTTCGAACACAGTGTATTGATCCGGTTCATAGGAAAACATGATTCCTTTTTCCGAATCAAAGCTGACTCTAATCGGCTCCTGGTTGTTGTCCGGTACTATGGTCGTGGTCGCCGTTTTAATTCTCGAGCGTAACCCGTGAGAAATAATCTCATCAGAGATGGCTGCTCCCGCGAGGGGAGCAGCCACCGAAAAATTATCAGAGGCAACAAGATTAAAGATTATCTCGAAGCCGTTTATCATCAAAGTAAACGCATTATTCATGAGCAGTTTCCCCTTTGTTGAGAAAACTGTTCAAAAATCTGTCCACCGACTTGCGGGGAATCAAAACTTTACCGTTTTTTTGAGGGTTAGGTTTGATTTTTTCAATATATCCTTTTGTAATCCAACTGTCTATCGTGTCAGTGGATACATTTGCATATATTGCCGCTTGTTGGCGCGTTAAGAAATTCAACTTAGTAATATCTATATCTATGTGTTTCATATTGTTCTCCTTAACAAGGCAATGAAATTCATTGGTTATATTTGCCTTGCGTTTATAATTCCATTAAAGTACCATCTGTGTCGACATGACATAATAATTATAAACATCAACAAGAAGAAACATCAAATTGATTTGAATTTCTTCACAAAAAATTGGTTCGACGCAAAAGAGGCGCCTTTTCATCAAAAAGGCTTTTTGCAATTGCTTGCAGGCCGTAATTCTATTGGCCATCATTGAATAATGGCTATCATCTTAATTAATTGTTAGTTACCTCACGAAACCTCCATTGTTTTGGTGGAAATGGGTAGCTATTTTCTTAAAACAACAAAAAACATAAAAATGAAAATAGAACATCAAGACAAAAAAAGTCGCCGGATTCGCTCGTGTTTTGCCGAGACCGTCATATTCGAATTTCAAAGAACACCTGGATTGCTCGCGCCGCACCAGGGCGGAAGGATTGTCGAAGGGAACGTGGAAATCACACCCTCCACAGGCCAAGGCAGTCTGAGGCGTCTGTCGCGTGGAGAAAGAAAGAGGAGCTTCGTTTGGCCGAGAGTAACGCTTCCAGCCGACCGATCTTCTTTTTGAGTGTATTTTCCTGTTCTTTTGATTTTCCTTCAGTATATACGTTACACCCTTTTCAGTCAAATTTCAAGCCCATTTCTAAAAAAAATCAAAAAAAAAGAGGCGTGAACTCATTTTGAGGCGTAGACCTTTACTGATGCAGGCAGCTTTGGTGGCAGACGCGGCGGATACCCTCCGGCGCGTGGAAGACGGTGGTCCCATCTGCAATGTCACGCCCGCGGTCGCGGCCTCGCAGACGTTGTCGCGCGTGATGCCGTCGTCGATCTCGATGTGAGCGCAGTTGCCGATGCGGAGGAGTCAGAGGCATTGACGGAGCCAGTCAAGCTCCGGTCGTTGACATGGCTACGATCCCTTGCCGCATCAGTTTTTCAAAAATAGGATATCTCGAAAAAAAGTTCAAAAAAAGTTCGTTGCTTACAATCTTCTCATTTTGTGTTGACTTGCTATTTTATGCTCTTCGTATTCTTGCACATGCCTACCCATATTTACGGTTATTCTATTTCGCATATAGCGATGTATCATCCTGACAAGCATCATGTTAAAAATTCTGTGTTTTCTTTTCTTAAACCATTTATTTGCTAATTCTCTTCCTAAATAATTGCTTGAAAAATGGATTCTTTGTGCTATTGTAAAAAGGTAATCCGATCAAAAAGTATCATTCAGAAGAATTCAATGGATTTGAGGAGAAAAAGCAAAAATGAGCGTAACGAAAAGAAAAACGCCAAACGGCGGACAGACACCGGACTACTATTACGACTTCACGGTCAGAGGCAAGCGGTACCGTGGTGTATGCGACGGCTGCACGAACAAGCAGGAAGCCACGAACTATGAACGGCGGCTGAGGGAGACCATCAAAAGGGCCTCCGAACAGAAGACGGTCGGCGCTCTCGTGGAGAACTTCAGACAGGAGCTGTCAGGCGGCCAGAAGGTCACGTTGGAGAGCGCCTTCGCTGTGTACCTGAACAAGCCGAGGAAAAGACAGGCGAGCGCCAAACAGGTGAAACAGCATGAAAACAACTGGAAAGATTTCCTCGCCTTCCTGCACGAAAAGCACCCGGACATCCAGTGCCTCGATGAGGTCAAGCGAACTCACGCGGAAGAATACATCCGGTATCTGCGTGAGAACGGTCGCTTCATCCGCATCGTCACCTTTGAGCGTGGCCCAGCTGAAAAACGCAGATTCAGCTACTACCATTCCGCCACGAAGATCTCCGGACGGACGGTCAACGCCTACCACAAGACCCTGAAATCGATTTTCAACAAGCTCAAGGAAGATGCCGGTATCCTCTATAACCCCTTCGACTTCGAGATGATGAACAATGAATCCGAGAACCGCGACGCGTTTTCCCTGGAGGAGCTCAAACTGATCAACGACCACATGGATGCGTTCCTGCGTCCGCTCTTCGTGATCGGCATCTGCACTGGGCTCTCGAAGGGCGACATCTGTCAGCTCCGCTGGGATGAAATCAAGGACGGCAAATGGATTTTCCGCAGACGCCACAAAACCGGAGTTCCGCTCGAAATCCCGATCATGCGCCCTCTGGCCGTCTTCCTTCGTGAGCAACGCGCTGCTCTGGATGCGGGAAAGGACAAGGACAGCGTCTACGTCCTACCCGAGCACGCGAAAATGTATCAGCAGAATCCCTGCGGGCTTTCCTACCGCGTAAAACAGTTCCTCGAAGGGCTCGGCATCAAAACCACGCGGAAGGTCTCCAGCCATGGACGCGCCGTCAGCGTCAAGGACATTCACTCCCTGCGCCACACGTTCGCATACCTGGCCGGATGCAATGGCGTTCCCCTCTCCGTCGTCCAGTCGATCCTGGGGCATATGAGTCCTGAGATGACGAAGCACTATCAGGCACACGCCGACCGTGAAACCAAAATCAAGTTCCTCTCCCAGCTTCCGGCGTTCATCGGGCAAATGGACGACAGCGCCGAATCCAGCACTGCGGAGAACCTTAATGGCAACGGGGTAACCGGGGCAGTCGCCGACCTACGTTCCCATCTGGTTCAGCTTGTTCACGATCTTCCGGAAGAAGACCTCCCCAAGGTCGAAACGTTCCTGACGTCCCTGATCTCGGCGAAGACATCGTACAAGCTCTCATCCTGAACAGTGTATCCAAACATATCCCTCGCCTCGACCGCAGTTTGTCTACGGCCGAGGCTTTTTGATATGGCATCGCTTTGTTGTTCGTAAATATTCGCAAATATATTTCATTCTTGCAGCAAAAAACAAAACGCTGCTATGTTCAACCAGCCTCAGAAAGGAGACAAAAAATGAAAAAAATCTTCCTCACATTTGGCCTCGGCCTCATGGCCGTCACCGCCGCTCACGCCCAACAGGCGGTCGTGATCGAACGTCCCGGTGTTCTCTCCGACCTGGTATCTGCCGCAGGGGCTATCGTTGCGCTACCGCTTGCCGCTGTCGAAGGCATTGTGATCGGCACGGCAGAGGCTGCCGGTACGCTTGTTCACGGCTCCACGACAGTCGTCGTTGTGCCATCGGCAAAGCCCGTTCCTGTACCGATAGCCGTCACTCCGGCCTCCGTCATGGTGACGCCTTCGGCCACCGTCAAAACGGCTCCGGCTGTTGCCCCGTCCACCACGATCATCACGATGCACGGCGACGGTACGGTAACGACCGTAACCCGGCATGCATCCGCCTACGAACTCGGACCTGTCATCGTCGCGCCCGTTGATCCGAATCACCGCGTCGGGACAAGCCCGTATGCCAATCCGTACGTTTACCGTCATCGGTGAACGCCCCCGCCTCAACAACCTCACATCCAAACCTAAACACAGGAGAAACACATCATGGACGACGAACTTGATCCGAACAAAATGGCCGAGACCGCTATCGGCGTGTTCATTGGGCTCATGGCCTTCAAAATCGTTAAGATCATCATCAAGGGGCTCTGTGAATAAGTATGCACACCGCCTATGTGAAAATCCGCACGAGTGGAAAGGACAGGAGACTGTGCTCCTGGATCAGAAAACTTAAAACGTAAACACCCCCAGGTACGGGGCCTCTGCCGGACATGAAAGTGTCCGGCGGAGGATTTCGAAGAGACATTTTTTTTTGAGTTCGAGTTATGATACGAACGGAAAAACAACAACATAAAAAACAAGGAGATCAACGATGATATCGAATGTGTTCGATTATTCAGAGTTTGAAAGCAGCGGCGAAATCAGCAAGTTGCTTGATGCCGCCAGACACGGGGACGCTACGGCCCAGTTTAGACTCGGGGTCCGCTACGCATCCGGCGATGGTGTACGGAAAAGCATCGAAGAGGCGGTAAAATGGGTTCGCAAGGCCGCCGAAAACGGTCATGCCGAAGCACAACACAAGCTCGGCCAATGGTATAATCTGGGGATTGGCGTTACGAAAAATCCCTCAGAGGCGTTCAAATGGTGGCTCAAATCCGCCGTGCAAGGCTACGCCCCCGCGCAATACGACATC